>PDWI01000880.1_pt1 | contig 71454 bp, 70 predicted proteins | sample 1430891 | NCBI WGS metagenome assembly PDWI01 (sample SAMN01162508, study PRJNA174530) | Oral metagenome, whole genome shotgun sequencing project. | biome: Marine environment; feature: Marine mammal; material: Swab sample of the gingival sulcus; isolation source: swab sample of gingival sulcus...
GTGTGCAGTAAATGAAAGCAAAAAACGAAATCGTAGTGATTGGGTTCATTTTTTGTCAACCGGAAGGCGGATATAACAAGTCGTTTCACCGGACTCGTTGCACTCGCCGGTGAGCTCAGCGTTAGGCTTTACTACAGTGCGCTTCAAACCATTTGGCCAGTTGTATCTCATCAAGCTGGCCTGCGGCTAAATTTTCAAACGTAATAGCCGCTTCTGGTTCTGATGCAGCTAAAAAGTTTCCATTGATTTCCAAAAATAAAGCGCCAATGGTAAAGGCTGTGCGTTTGTTTCCATCAACAAAAGGGTGGTTCTTTGCAATCGCAAAACTATAAGCTGCGGCAAGTTCAAAAATTGAAGTTTCTGGTTCGTAAGTATATTTTTGTTTTGCTCTTGCCAGCGCAGAATCAAGGAGGGCTTCATCTCTAATTCCACTGCCTCCGCCATGCTCAGCCAAAAGCATAGAGTGTACGGCTTGCGCTACATCATCTAGTATCCAGGTCGGTTCCTTCATTTAGCTAGCTCACGAAGGGTGTTTTTATAGCGCTTCATAACACCCTCGGCGGCTTCAATTTGCTGTTCGAAGTCTTTCTGGTAGGGGGTAAGTGTGTAGCCATCAGGGCCTTCAACCAGGTAGAGAGTGTCGCCCTTGGCAGCTTTCATCTTACTAAGTGCTTCTTTTGGTAGCAAAATTCCCATCGAGTTGCCTACTGAGGTAACTTTAACTTTTAACATAGTTCCAGCCTGCAAGTAAGTTATAACAAATGTTGTTACGCATTGTGACCCAGCCTAACAGTTCATTCAAGCTGACGTCGCATATGCGCCGCAGCTTAGTTCAGGGCTTACGTGTCACTCAAGAAGCGGAGATCGAAATAAAAATGCAATCCATATTGTATGTAATGCGCCACAGTGATATTGGCGGACACATTGAGATTCTTTAAAAAAGGTAGGCATTACTGGTGCTGGTAGTGCATTGAGGTTTCAATTTTACAAACAAAATCAAGCACAAGGGGGTTACTGCACTATAGAGAGAAATGGTGCCCAGGAGAGGACTTGAACCTCCACGGCCGTGAGGCCACTAGCACCTGAAGCTAGCGTGTCTACCAATTTCACCACCTGGGCATAAAGCGTGGGAAATGCTCTGAGGGCGCGAACTTTACGTTTCTTGCCCTGATTTGTCAATCCTTCTGTATACTGTGACCACATTTTTTTGGCTCGCTCCTGAAGGAAATCCATGAGTAAGAAGAAAACTCGCAAGAAAGATCCCCATGCCGCGCGCGAAGCGGCTAAATACGATAAGCCGATTCCCAGTCGTGAATTCATACTATCTCTGTTAAAACAATCAGATAAGCCGCTTTCTCGCCTGGCAATTGCCACGGCTTTGGGGATTGCGGGCAATGATGAAGCCGAGGAGGCGCTGCGTCGTCGCCTGCGCGCGATGGAGCGCGATGGGCAGTTGCATTCGAATCGCCGGGGTTGTTACGGTCCGGTGGACAAGTTGAATTTGCTGCATTGCCGCGTGCAGGGGCACCGCGATGGTTATGGCTTTGCCGTGCCTAAGCCGCCAGCGACGGGTGACGATGTGTATTTGAACTCGCGTCAGATGGCCATGGTGTTTGATGGCGACGAGGTGCTGGTGGCGGTAACTGGCGAGGATCGTCGCGGCAGGCGCGAGGGTAAGATTGTGGAGGTGCTGGTACGTCACACCACGGAAATTGCCGGACGCTATTATGAAGAAAGCGGCATTGGCTACGTGGAGGCGGATAACGCCAATATCACCCAGCATATTTTGATTCCCCCGAAGGACAAGGGTGATGCCAAACACGGTCATATTGTGGGCTGTGAAATAACCGCGTATCCCCAGGGGCGCCTGGGTGCAAAAGGGCGGATCACCGAAATATTAGGAGAGCACTTAGACCCTGGTCTGGAGATTGACGTGGCGATCCGTTCCCACGGCATTCCCTGGCGCTGGCCGGAAACGGTGCAGGCTGAAGCGGCGCAGTTGGGTGACGAACCGGGGCGCAAAGACAAGCGCGGTCGCTTTGATTTAACCGCAGCGGCCTTTGTCACCATCGACGGCGAAGACGCGCGGGATTTTGACGATGCGGTTTACTGCGAAAAACGCCGCGGCGGTGGCTGGACACTGTGGGTGGCGATTGCCGATGTGTCCCATTATGTGCGCCCGCATTCGGCACTGGACGAGGAAGCCATCAACCGCGGTAATTCGGTGTATTTTCCCGAAAAAGTAGTGCCCATGCTCCCCGAGGTTTTGTCCAACGGTTTGTGTTCCTTAAAGCCACAGGTCGATCGCCTGGCGATGGTCTGTGAAATGCGTTTAAGTCGACAGGGGCGCATGACCGACTACGCCTTTTACGACGCGGTGATTCACTCCCATGCGCGCCTGACCTATACCCAGGTCGGCAATGCGCTTGCGGGTGATAAAGACGCCATCGATGGCGAGTTGCTGCCACATATTCAGCGTTTGCACCAGCTCTATGAGGTGCTGCGCGCGGCCAGAGACAAGCGCGGCGCGATTGATTTTGAAACGATAGAAACGCGTATTATTTTTGATCAGCAGCGTAAAATCGAGGCGATTGTGCCGGTTCAGCGTAACGATGCCCACCGCCTGATTGAGGAGTGTATGCTGTGCGCGAACGTGGCGGCGGCAGAGTTTTTTGCGCAGCACCAGCTGCCGGTGGTGTACCGTGTGCACGAGGGCCCCAATGAAGAAAAGCTCAGCAATCTGCGCGCGTTTTTAGGTGAATTGGGACTGGATCTTGGCGGCGGCGACAAGCCCACCCCCAGGCACTACCGCGCGTTGATGCAGCAAATCAAAGATCGCGACGACGCAGGCGTTATTCAGATCATGTTGCTGCGCTCGCTCAGCCAGGCGGTGTATCAGCCTGAAAACAACGGTCACTTTGGTTTGCATTACGCGGCGTATACGCATTTTACCTCGCCGATTCGCCGTTATGCGGATTTGCTGGTGCATCGCGGTATCCGTCATATTATTCGCTCTAAAAAAGACAGCGATAAAGTGCGTCGCCTGCCCGGTGTCAAAACCCTTGCCAAGGCAAAAATCTATCCCTATGACGAGCAGGCCATGGCGGTATTTGGTGAGCATATCTCCATGACCGAGCGCCGTGCGGATGATGCCACCCGCGAGGTACACGCCTGGTTGAAGTGCGAGTATTTAAGCGATCACGTGGGCGATCAGTACGAGGGTGTGGTCAGCGCGGTGACGAACTTTGGTATTTTCGTGGAGCTTACCGGTATCTATATAGAAGGGCTGGTACACATCAGCGCCTTGCCGGGGGACTATTACCGCTATGATCGCGCCCAGCAGCGCCTGGTGGGTGAGCGCTCTGGCCGCAGTTTTGCGCTCAGCCAGAAAGTGCGCGTGCAGGTGGCGCGGGTGAGTCTGGATGAGAAAAAAATCGATTTGGAGCTGTTGGACGCAAAACCTGTGCGCGCGGTCAAAAAAGCCGGTAAAAACAGAAGAAAGAAAAAGACCGGTAAAGCCGGAATGCGCCGGAGAACCTGAACATGGCGCAATTGTTTGGTTTGCACGCGGTCGACAGCCTGCTGCGTAAGCGTCCCAAAGAGGTGAGTAAACTTACGGTGCAGCAAGGCCGCAATGATAAACGCATGCACGCCCTGATTGAGCTTGCCCAAAATCAGGGCGTAGCGATTGCTTACGCCAGTCGCGCCGAGCTCGATAAGCGCGTCAGCGGCCGCCACCAGGGCGTCGTTGCCGAGCTTGTTGGCAATACGCCCGAACAGGGAGAGGGCGCTGTGCGCTGGAGCGATAAACAGCTTTTAGAAGCGGTGCAGCAGGCCGAGTGCACGCCGTTGATTTTAGTATTGGACGGCGTTACCGACCCCCACAATCTGGGCGCCTGCCTGCGCAGCGCCGATGCCGCAGGCGTGCTGGCGGTGGTTGTGCCCAAGGACGGTTCGGCAGATATTACACCCGTGGTAGCGAAAGTGGCCTGTGGGGCGGCGGAGTCCGTACCTCTGGTCAGGGTGACCAATCTCGCCCGCACCTTGGACGCTCTAAAAGCGCTGGGGGTGTGGGTTTACGGTGCAGCGGGCGAGGCCGAGCAGAACGTTTTTAATGTGGACTTTAGCGGCCCTGCGGCCATTGTGCTCGGCGCAGAAGGCAGTGGCCTCAGGCGTCTTACTCGCGAGCGCTGTGACTTTCTGGTGAAACTGCCTATGGCGGGGGTGGTCAGCAGTTTGAATGTGTCGGTGGCGACGGGGATCTGCCTGTTTGAGGTGGTGCGCCAGCGTCAGTCCCGCCAGCGCTAGCACTCGTGGGGTGAGCGTCAGACCCGCACCATGAGGAATCGGCAAAGCGCGGAATAATCCAAAGAAGCCCCTTGCTTTTCCCCCAAAGAGTCACTAGAATTCGCACCCTCAAAATTTAGCCGGTCGTTCCACTGTGTTGCGGGGCGGCCATGTTCCTTGCTACACCGCGCTGCGGGTAGCTTTAACCCGTGAGGAGCGTAACATGCGTCATTACGAAATCGTTTTTATGGTCCATCCGGACCAGTCCGAACAAGTGCCCGGTATGATCGAGCGCTACACCCAGACCCTGCAAAAGGATGGTGGCAAAGTGCACCGTCTGGAAGACTGGGGTCGTCGCCAGCTGGCTTACCCTATCAACAAAATTCACAAGGCACACTATGTGCTGATGAATGTTGAAGCCAGCAACGAAGCTATGGACGAGCTGACCACTACTTTCCGCTACAACGATGCCATCATTCGCAACCTGGTGATTCGTCGCGATGAGGCTGTGACTGGTGAATCTTTCATCATGAAAGCCGAAAAAGAAAGCCGCGAGCGCAAGACCCGCTATGAAGAGCGTCAGGCCGCCGAGGCTGCCAAGGCTGATCAGGCGAAAGACGCCGCGGAATCAAAAGAGTCACCTGCCGAGGAAAAGACCGAGAGCTAAGCTCGCGGTTTTTCGGCTTACCAGGATTTTAGAAGGAGCATCTCATGGCACGTTTTTTTCGTCGTCGTAAGTTTTGTCGCTTTACCGCTGAGGGTGTCAAGGAAATTGATTACAAGGATCTGGACACATTAAAAGCGTACATTTCCGAGACCGGTAAAATTGTACCCAGCCGTATCACCGGCACCAAAGCGAAGTACCAGCGTCAGTTGGCTACCGCTGTCAAGCGCGCGCGTTTTCTGGCGCTGCTGCCTTACAGCGATTCGCACAAGTAAGTGAATGCGCCGATGTCGGCGCTCTAGCGAGGCAACACGTTGGTCTTTATAGCCGACTATGCCCTGCAAAGCAGGTGGCGCGCCTTACTGCTTGCTGCGGTAAGTGTAAGTTCCCTGTTGTTTGGATGGCTTGGCGCCGCCGTGGTGGCGCTAATCACCCTGCGCAAGGGCATCAGTTCTGGCGCATGGCTTGTTATGTGGGCGGTGTTGCCCGCCGCGGCACTGGCTTATTACACCGGTGACGCAAGCTCTTTGTGTTTGTTGCTGGGTAGTTTTACGCTGGCGACGATCTTGAGAGTAACGGTATCGCTGCCGTTGACATTGATCGCCTGTATAGCTGTAGGTGTATTGGTCGGGCTCGCCATGCATCTGTTTGCCCAGACGCAGATCGCCGCGATAAGTGCAGGGCTTGAACAGACGCTGGCATCGCTGAATGCGCAGCTAAGCGGGCAGGGCAATCAGGCTCTGGTCGTACCCAATGCCCTGCAGATTGCGGGTATGTTGGGGTTGTTCAGTGCTATCGGCAGTTTGTTGTGTTTGCTGCTGGCGCGGTTTTGGCAGGCCAGCCTGTTTAACCCAGGCGGTTTTGGCGATGAGTTTCGCGCCCTGCGGTTGTCCAGGGGGCTGGCCGTCGGTTTGTTGCTGACCAGTGTGCTGTTAGGTGCCTGGCAGGGTGGCTTTAGCAGTTGGGCGATGCTGCTGCTGTTGCCGCTGCATGTTGCAGGTTTGGCGGTGGTGCATGCCTACACCAGGCAGGCGGGCCGAGGCGGTGTGTGGCTGCTGGCATTTTATGTGCTGTGGTTGTTGCTGGAGCCGGTAAAACTGTTGATTGTGTTGTTGGCGCTGGTCGATAGCTGGTTTGATTTACGCCAACGCTTTAAAAATACGGGCGGGATTGCGTCTTAGCGTTTTCGCCACAGAATGTGTAATTAGAGGGAGCATGCTCCCCCGAAAGAGGAAAGTCAGATGGAAGTCATTTTGCTGCAAAACATCGGCAATCTGGGCAGCCTGGGAGATCAGGTAAATGTTAAGGCGGGTTATGGTCGTAACTTCCTTATTCCCCAGGGCAAAGCCGTTCCCGCTACCAAGGCGAACATTGCCGAGTTTGAAGCGCGTCGCGCTGAACACGAAGCCGCCGCAAACGCTGCGCTTGCTGAGGCGGAAAAACGCGCCGAAGCGATCAATGCGCTGGAAACGGTCACTATCGGTGCCCACGCGGGTGAAGAAGGCAAGCTGTTTGGTTCTGTTGGTACGCGCGACATTGCCGAAGCGATCACCGCTCTGGGTGTTGCCGTGCAGAAAGCTGAAGTGCGTTTGCCTGCGGGTGCGCTGCGCGAAGTGGGCGAGTACGAAATCAGCGTACAGGTTCACGGCGATGTGACTGCGCTTGTTAACCTGGCGGTTGTTGCCGACTAATTTCTTTTGCGGCTTTCGAGCTTCATCTTTTGAACAGCGCTCCCACGATAGCTTGGGGGCGCTGTTTTGCCTGTCTGCTTAGCGGGCGGGTTTTCTCCTTGAATCTGTCTCATAGCTCTTTAATCGCGCTGCCCTTTTTGCTACTTTGCGTGTTGGCTGGCACGGCACCACACTATGTCTGATCTCGACAGTTATCCCGAATACGCACCCGACCATGATGCCCCTCCCGCTTTCGGGGGTGACCGCGATGTGGAGCGCATTAAAATGCTGCCCCAGTCCCTTGAGGCGGAGCAATCGGTGCTGGGGGGCTTGTTGCTCTCTGCCGATGCCTGGGATGCCGTGGCGGATGCGGTGTCTGCCCGCGATTTTTACCGCCCGGATCATCGTTTGATTTTCCGCCAGATCGCAGGCCTGGCGGAGGATGCACAACCGGTAGACGTGGTTACCGTATCCGACAAACTGAGCGCCGCGGGCGAGCTGGACGCCGCAGGCGGTCTGGCCTATCTGGTGGAGCTGGCGGACAACACCCCCAGCGCATCGAATATTCGCGCTTACGCACAGGTGGTGCGCGAGCGCGCCAGCCTGCGCCAGTTGATTCAAGCGGCGCAGGATATTGCCGACAGTGGTTTTGCTCCAAAAGGGCGCAGCGCCAGTGAATTGATCGATGAAGCCGAGCGCCTGATTATGCAAATATCAGAGCACGAGGCCGCTGGCGGCGGGCCGCAGGAAATAAACCCGCTGCTGCAAAGAGCTGTAGATCGCATACAGGAGCTGGTGGAATCCGGTGGCGATATAACCGGCTTGTCTACGGGCTATGCCGACCTCGACAAAATGACCTCCGGCCTGCAGCCCTCTGATTTAATTATCGTGGCCGGTCGCCCCTCCATGGGTAAAACCAGTTTTGCCATGAACCTGGTGGAGCACGCCGCCCTGCATCAATCCAAGCCGGTGCTGGCCTTCAGTATGGAAATGCCCGCCGAACAGCTTATTATGCGTATGCTCGCTTCGGTGGGTCGTATCAATCAGAGCAATTTGCGCACCGGTAAGCTGGTCAATGAGGAATGGGCGCGGCTGAACACGGCAGTGACGAAAATGAAAGATATTCCGCTGCTGATCGACGACACGCCTGCGCTCACCCCCACCGAATTGCGCACCCGCGCGCGCCGCGTTGCCCGCGAGCACGGGGGCATTGCCATGATCATGGTGGATTACCTGCAGTTGATGCGGGTCGCCGGCGCTTCGGAAGGGCGCACCGCGGAAATTTCCGAGATCTCGCGCAGTTTAAAGGCCATCGCCAAGGAATTTGCCTGTCCTATGGTGGCGCTGTCGCAGCTTAATCGCTCCCTGGAGCAACGCCCCAACAAGCGCCCGGTAAACTCCGATTTGCGTGAATCTGGTGCCATCGAGCAGGACGCGGACGTGATTATGTTTATCTATCGCGATGAGGTGTATAACGAAGACAGCCCGGACAAGGGCGTGGCGGAAATTATCATCGGCAAGCAGCGCAATGGCCCGATTGGCGTCTGCCGTCTGTCCTTTCAGGGGCAATACACCCGTTTTGACAATCTCGCCCACGGCTCGGAAAGCGATTACGGGCACTGACTCAGTCCCGCACAGTTTATCTCGGCAGCGCGTAGTGGTTTGTCGTGCCTCTACAGCCCCGTATTTTTCCGCAGGGTTTTTATCGCCTCCAAACGCTGCGCCTGGCTCATTTCGGTTTCCTGTTTGGTAATGGCAGCGGGTGCTTCGATGGCCAGTTGCTCACCTTTTAAGACACGCTGACACCATTTGCGATAGTGCTGCTCAAACACCGGCCAGGTTTCCCGTTCGCTGTGATTTTCTAAAAAAAACCAGTTGCTGTCGCGTCCCGCAAAATAAACCGCGGGGTGTGACCAGGGCTGTGCCGAGCGCGGGGTGCGGGCGTTGCAGGCTTCCAAATAGGCATCGCGTGCACTGGGCAGACCATATTCACTAAAAGCGCTGTGGCAGGCCTCGATCATACGCGCCAGTGAGGGCAGATATTCGCTGCTTTCAATCAAGAGCTTGGCACCTTGCAAAATACTGGCCTGGCTAAAACCCGAGAGTGATTCCAGCCACAGGCGTTTCGCCTGATTGAGTTGCGCGGGGTCGTTAAAAGCCGCGTAATACTGATTGTGGTAATTGATGCGAAACAGGGTGAACACCTGATTGATGGCGTCGATCAGGCTGTCGTCTACCGGTGTTTTAGGGTTATGCTCACTGCGCCCAGCTGCGGTCGTTGAGGTCTTGCTCAAGTGTTCGCGCACGAGTTGATTGACTATTTCTTTGCTGTCTTGCATTGGCCTGACTCGTCATCTGGTGGATTCTTGCCCACTGGTGTTTCACATGCTGCACGAAGCGCGCGTTCCAGGCGGGCAGGGCGTCGCCGCGCTCGATCCAGTATAAAATAAATTCCGGCACCAGACCCTGGGCAAACTGCGGATCGATATGCGACAGGCGCAGGGTGTCGTAGGCATCCTGCGATGGCTGCCAGTCTTTGCTCATCAAGGTGGGTTCGCGGTCATTGTTGAGTGTTCTGGTGTGTCTGGCCCACTGGTGTTTCACATGGGCGACAAATTTGGCGTTGGGGCTTTCGGGAGCCTCCCGCTCACGCCAGTACAGCACAAATTCCGGCAGGGCCTCGGCGATAAAATCCTTGGGGATCTGCGCCATGAATAAAAGATCCAAAGCATCTTCATCTGGCGTCCAGTGTTTATCAAAGGGCGTATTTTTACGGATAAACGCTTCCTGCTGTTCCTGTTCGCGACTTCGATGGCGCTGCCATTCACTTTTGACGCGCTGGAAAAAACGATTGTCCCAGGAGTAGGCGGTCTCGCCGGTTTCCTGCCAGTAGCGGCGAAACTCATCGAGCTGTGCGTTGGCAAAGTCCGGCGGAATTTGCAGTTCCACCGCCAGCTTTTGCAAAATATCGTCGCTGGGCGACCAGTTGTCGCTCATGGTCTGCTTGCGGTTGCGCTGGTAATCCTGTGGCGCAACGGGGTGCGGAGCCTGCACCGCCAGCGTTTCTGCTTGTGCCAGGGCGTAGGTGAAGTGCCGGTGCTGCTCCTGTGCGACGTACAGCAGGTTTCTCGCCTGTAAGTCGTGGGCAAACCTCAAAATTTGCGTCGAATTCCAAAAGGGTAATAACAGCTCCATTTTACCCCAGGGGATTTGATACCAGGCATAGCCGTTGTGTTCGCGCGTTGCGTGATGCAGGCGCAGTTCCTTGAGCGTTTGCAGTAAAATTGCGTTTTCAAGACCGATGGCCTGAGCCAGTTCTGGGGAAAAATTCACCAGCCTGTTCGCCACAGGAAGCGCGCTGCGCTGTGGGGTACGGTGCTGAAAGGGAAAGCGCTGCTCTGGCATGGTGATCCAATAGCGGTCGATGACACGATAATGATGGGTAGATCATTGTACGGTCACATTTGCTGCTCGCCAAGGCGAAAAACTTTGGTAGCATGGCGCTTTGATTGGAATTGATAGATTTATGGCCAAAAGCAAAGCAAAAACCGCCTTCGTGTGCACCGATTGCGGTTCAGACTACAGCAAGTGGCAAGGGCAGTGCAGCGATTGCGGTGCGTGGAACACTGTACAGGAGATTCGCCTGGGTTCTGCGACCCGTCGCACTGGTTCCACGCGCACGGGCGGTTACGCAGGCGCCCTGGCCAGGGCGCAGGTGCTGGCGGAAATCGACCTTAAGGATCTGCCGCGACTATCCGCAGGCACCAGCGAGTTCGACCGTGTGCTCGGTGGGGGCCTGGTGCCGGGCTCCGCTATCTTAATGGGCGGCAATCCCGGCGCGGGTAAGAGCACCTTGCTGTTGCAAACCCTGTGTTACCTGGCACAATCCATGGAAGCCCTGTATGTCACCGGCGAGGAGTCGCCGCAACAGGTGGCCATGCGCGCCCAGCGCCTGGGCCTGCCCACCGATAAACTGCGATTGATGTCCGAAACCCGGGTGGAATCTATCGTTGAAGCCGCCGATCACTATCAGCCCAAGGTGCTGGTGGTAGATTCCATCCAGGTGGTACACACGGATGAGTTGAGCTCTGCGCCGGGCAGTGTCTCGCAGGTGCGCGAGTGCGCCGCCTATCTCACCCGCTTCGCCAAACAATCCGGCACGGTGCTGTTTTTGGTGGGCCATGTCACCAAAGACGGCACACTGGCAGGGCCGAAAGTGCTTGAGCACATGATCGACTGCTCGATTTTGCTGGAGAGCACCGATGATTCGCGCTTTCGCACCCTGCGCGGGCAGAAAAACCGTTTTGGCGCGGTCAACGAGTTGGGTGTGTTTGCGATGACCGACAAAGGGCTAAGGGAAGTGAAAAACCCCTCGGCCATCTTTCTGGAGCGCGGTGAGCAGCCCAGCAGTGGCAGCGCGGTCATGGTGGTCTGGGAGGGCACGCGCCCGTTGTTGGTGGAAATTCAGGCACTGGTGGACGCCAGCCAATCGGGTCATCCGCGCCGGGTCGCGGTGGGGCTTGAGCAAAACCGCCTGGCGATGTTGCTTGCGGTGTTGCATCGTCACGGTGGCTTGTCCATTGGCGATCAGGATGTGTTCGCCAATGTGGTGGGCGGGGTCAAGGTGCTGGAAACCAGTGCCGATCTCGCCCTGCTGCTGGCGATAGTGTCCAGCTTCAGAGACAGAGCCCTGCCGCAGGATATGGTGATATTTGGCGAGGTCGGTCTGTCTGGCGAAATTCGCCCCGTGCCCAACGGTCAGGAGCGCCTGTCCGAGGCCTTAAAGCACGGCTTCAAACGCGCTATTGTACCCAGAGGCAATGCACCAAAAACGACGCCCAAGGGCATGAGCGTGGTGGCGGTGGGTAAGCTTTCTGAGGCTCTGGATGCACTGAGCTAACGGATTTTTCCGTCACTGCGTAAACGCGGTTCGAGCTTTGGCGCTAACCCGGCAGCGGCAACAGCTGTGAGCGTTTGATCTCCTGCAAGCTAAAATTCGATTCTATATTGCGCACGCCGGGGTACTTCAAAATGTGGTTCATGGAAAGCTCGGAAAAATCGTCCATGCTATGGGCGTGAACTTTCAACAGGAAGTCATGGCCCCCGCTCATGGCGTGACATTCCACGATACGTGGCTCGGCGACAACGGCGGCTAAAAAACCGCGCTGGTGCACGTCGTCGTGCTCCCCCAAAGACACCTGCACAAAGGCGGTGACCTGCAACCCCAGAGCGCGCAAGTCCAGATCGGCGCGGTAGCCGCGAATCAGGCCGCTCTCCTCTAACTGTTTGACCCGGCGGAAGCACGGCGATTCGGACAAGCCCACGCGCTCGGCCAGTTCCACATTGGAAATGCGGCCTTCGCGCTGTAGTACCGAGACAATACGTAAACTGGCTTTGTCGAGTTTCAAGGTTGATTCCTGCTATATAGTGAAAAAAATACGTGGATTCTTGCTGTAAATTACGATTTTGGGCTGTAAAAAGCAATAACATTGCGCGCTATAGCCCGTATGATTTCACTATCTGTCAGCGTATAACAGGAGAGCCCATCATGATTGATCAGAATAACCCCATGGGACTGGATGGTTTTGAATTTGTAGAGTTCGCCGCCGCCGAGCGCGGTATCTTAGAGCCGGTGTTTGCGATGCTGGGCTTTAGCCACGTGGCCTCGCACCGCTCTAAAAACGTCGACCTGTGGCGTCAGGGTGATATCAATTTCATTGTGAACTACGAGCCCAAATCACCGGCCTACTACTACGCTCAGGAGCACGGCCCATCCGCCTGTGGTATGGCTTTTCGCGTAAAGGATGCGACCTTTGCCTACAATCGCGCACTGGAACTGGGCGCGCAGCCCGTGGACGTGATGACGGGGCCCATGGAGTTGGCACTGCCCGCCATTCGAGGTATCGGTGGCGCGATCTTGTATCTGATTGATCGCTACGAGCCGGGGATGAGCATTTACGATATTGATTTTGTGTACAAAGACGGCGTGGAAAAACACCCCGAAGGCTGTGGCTTTAAATACATCGATCATCTGACCCACAATGTTTACCGCGGTCGTATGACATATTGGGCCGAGTACTACGAGCGCCTGTTCAATTTTAAAGAAATTCGTTTCTTCGACATCAAGGGCGAATATACCGGCTTGCAATCTAAAGCCATGTCGGCGCCCGATGGCAAAATTCGTATTCCCTTGAACGAAGAGGCCGGTGGGGGTGGCAACGGGCAGATCGAAGAGTTTTTAATGCAGTACAACGGCGAGGGTATTCAGCACATCGCTTTTCACTGCGATGATCTTATTGCCTGCTGGGACAAGCTCGCCGCCAGGGGTGTTCCTTTTATGACGCCACCGCCAGATACCTACTACGAAATGCTGGAAGAGCGTTTGCCCGGCCACGGCGAGCCGGTTGCGGAGCTGCAAAAGCGCGGTATTTTACTGGATGGCACCACCAAAGAAGGCGATAAGCGTTTGCTGCTGCAGATCTTCTCCGAAACGCAGGTGGGTCCTATCTTCTTCGAATTCATTCAGCGCAAGGCCGATGAAGGTTTTGGTGAAGGTAACTTCCAGGCGCTGTTTGAGTCTATTGAGCGCGATCAGTTGCGCCGTGGCGCCATCGGTGAAGGATGATTGTCAGCGGGTTTAAAGCGCTCCACAGGTCTTTGCAATAGTGATAAGCTCTGCTCACTGCGCAGCGCCTGTGGGGCGTTGTTTTTTGTAGGTTTGTCACCAGAAAAAAGGAGCCAGCATGGCCACAGCACAGCGTTTGCATGCACTGCGCGAGATAATGAGCGCGCGTCAATACGATGCCCTGATTATTCCCCGCGCCGATGAATACCTCGGCGAATACCTGCCCGAGCACAACGAGCGCTTGCTGTGGGCCACCGGCTTCACCGGCTCTGCGGGTATGGCGATAGTGCTAAAAGGCGGCGCAGCGATTTTTGTGGACGGGCGCTACACCGTGCAGGTGCGCGATCAGGTGGATGAGACCTTATTTGCCTACCACCATTTTATCGACGAGCCGCCCGTCACCTGGCTGGGCGAGCAACTGGGCGAGGGCGCCAAAGTGGTGTGCGACCCGCGTTTGCACAGTTTGGCGTGGTTTGAACAGGCAAAAAAAGTGTTAGCGCGCGCGGGGTGTGAACTGGTGGCCGATGCGGATAATCTTATCGATAACTGCTGGGATGACAGACCCGCGCCGCTGGTCAAACAGGCACTGCTGCACCAGCAGCAATACACCGGCGAGCACAGTCGCGACAAGCGCGCGCGTTTAGGTGAGCGGTTAAAGCAACAAAAACTGGACGCCGCACTGATTTTCGCGCCTGATTCGGTGAGCTGGCTGCTCAATATTCGCGGTCGTGATGTGCCCACCCTGCCCATCGTGCAGAGCTTTGCACTGCTGTACCCAGGCGGTGAGCTGAGTGTGTTTGTCGACCCCGCGCGCATTCCCGAAGGTTTTGCCGAGCACGTGGGTGATGGTGTAACGGTCTACGCCGAGCAGGAGGCCGAGGCAGCGCTCACTCAACTGGGCGGTAAAAACGTGTTGGCCGACCCAAATTCCGCCAATGCCTGGACACAACTGTTATTGCGCGAAGGCGGCGCAACGCTGGTTGCGGGCGAAGACCTGGCGTTGTTTCCCAAGGCGTGCAAAAACGCCGTAGAGATAGAGGGCGCCCGCCAGGCGCATATTCGCGATGGCGTGGCCGAGGTTAAATTCCTGCACTGGCTCGATAGCGAAGTCGAAGCCGGGCGTTTGCACAATGAGGCGCTGCTGGCGGACAAACTCGGTGCGTTTCGAGCCGAACAGGCCTTGTACCAAGAGCCCTCCTTCGACACCATTTCCGCCGCCGGCGGCAATGCGGCCATGCCGCACTACAATCATTTGAACAACCCCAATCCGCCCAATCTGAGCATGGACAGCATCTATCTGGTCGATAGCGGCGGCCAATATCTCGATGGCACGACCGACATCACCCGCACCGTTGCCATTGGCAGGCCGGATGAACAGGTCAAGCAGCGCTTTACCCTGGTGTTAAAAGGCCATATTGCCCTGGACGTGGCGCGTTTTCCCGCTGGCACCAACGGTGGGCAGCTCGATGTTCTGGCGCGTCAGTTTTTGTGGGCGCAGGGTCTTGATTTCGATCACGGCACCGGACACGGCGTAGGCTCATTTTTAAGCGTTCACGAAGCACCTCAGCGTATCGCCAAGCGCGGCGGTGAAGCGGTGCTGTATCCCGGTATGATCTTGAGCAATGAACCGGGCTATTACAAAGCCGGCCAATACGGTATTCGCTGTGAAAATCTTGTGGTGGTCACACCGCCAAATGACGACGAAACGCCGATGATGGGATTTGAAGTGCTGACCATGGTGCCATTCGATCAGCGCCTGATTGATGTGAGTCTGTTAAGCCAGAGTGAGCGCAACTGGGTCGATCGCTATCATCAACAGGTTTACGATACCCTGAGCCCGCTGCTGGATGGCGAGGTGTTGGCGTGGTTGACGCGCGCGACAAAGCCTTTGGCTGGATAGAAAGCTTTTGGCCGGGTAGAAAAGCCTTTAGCTGCTTAAGCTGAAGGCCATTCGCTGGTTAGCCCGGATATTTCACCAGTACGGCGGATACTCTACTATTATTATTTAATATCAATGAGTTATATGGTGAATGACAGCAAAAGCCAATGTGCAAAATGTGCCTAAATGGTTTTTCGAAAAAAATGACTTCGAATCTTGCCCAAAATCATTCAAACCGTAGCTACCGCTACGCTTTTCATGATATTTGAGCAGGTCAAAAAATTCGCAGCGTGGCAGTCCAAAATGACCCGCGGCACTACAGGTTTGCCGCAGTTTGTGTAAACTGATGCTTTTGAGGTTCCGCGAATTACAAGGCTTGCGGGGCGCACGATAAAAACAAGGGGGTAACATGGCTCAGGTGTCTGCCGATTCCGAAGTGTGGACTTCGCGTTTCGCGTTTCTAATGGCCTCTATTGGCTTCTCTGTAGGGCTTGGTAATATCTGGCGCTTTCCCTATGTGGCCGGTGAAAATGGCGGCTCGGCCTTCGTGTTGATCTATCTGCTGTGCGTGTTTGGCATCGGTGCGCCGGTGTTGATGTCGGAACTGTTGATCGGCAGGCGCGGCCAGGCCAGTCCGCCAGACGCGGTAGCCAATGTCGCCGAGATGTCGGGCAAAAGCCGTCAATGGCAATGGATAGGTGGCATGGGCGTTCTGGCCGCGTACGCTATCGAGGTTGTCTATGCGGTGATCGTCGGTTGGGTGCTGTGGTATTTGTTTAAGGCGCTGACCACCGGCTTTGTCGGCTATGATGGTGCTGTGGCTGCCGATCAGTTCACCGCGATGCTCGGTGACAACACCGGCATGTTGTTGTGGACATTGATTGGCCTTGCCATTACCGGCGTTATTATTTATTCGGGTGTTCAGCAAGGCATTGAGCGAGCGGTTCGCGTGCTAATGCCTACACTGTTTTTCCTGCTGATCGGTCTGGTGATTTATAATGTCTTTTCCGGCGGTTTCAAAGAAGCATTGGTGTGGCTGTTTACCCCGGATTTTAGCCGAATTGATGGTGGCGCCGTGCTCGCGGCGGTGGGGCAGGCGTTCTTTTCCATCAGTGTTGCCATGGGCGGTATGATGACCTATGGTTCCTATTTGCCGCGCCAGGTCTCTATCGGTAGTTCTGCTTTGGTCATCGTCTGTGCCGATACGGTGGTGGCTCTACTGGCCGGTCTGGTGATTTTTCCCGCCGTGTTTAACAATGGCCTTGATCCCGCCGCAGGCCCAGGGCTTATCTTCCAGACTCTGCCTGTGGCATTTGCCAATATGCCCGGCGGCTGGGTATTTTCCTGCTTGTTTTTTATGATGCTGGCAGTGGCGGGCATCACGTCTATGGTGGGTTTGATCGAATGTGTGAACTCCTGGCTGGAAGATCAATACAACATTCCGCGCCATCGCTCGGCGCTGTTGGTGGTCTGCTCGATAGCAGTGTTGAGTGTTGTTAGTATTCTTTCCTATAACGTCTTGGCAGAGTTCACTCTGGGCGGGCGCAATTTTAACGACACTGTCGATTATTTCGCCAACCAGGTGTTGCTGCCGGTTGGTGGCTTACTGGTCGCGGTGTTTGCGGGTTGGGTTGTTAAGCGCGAAATCACGCGCGACGAATTATACATGCTCTCTGATCGAGCTTATGGCATCTGGCGCTTTCTTATTCGCTATGTGGTGCCACCGGCTCTGCTGATTATTTTTGTGATGGGGGTTACTGAGTAGTGATACGCCTATCCCGGATATTTCACCAGTAAATGGAATATCCGGGCTATAGCAGCGGCGATAATAAACTCGCCGCGTCGGAGGCGTAGTGATGCCACCAGGGTTTGGCGGCGAAATCTTCGGTGCTGACGAGGCGGGAATTGGCAAAGTCTCTCTCTAACATTTTTGCAATATCAGCGGCAAACTCGCGGTTGTCTACCAACAAAGTGATCTCAAAGTTCAGGCGAAATGAGCGGTTATCAAAGTTGGCTGTACCGACGCCCGCCAGATGATCGTCCATGAGCAGTACTTTTTGATGTAAAAAACCCGGTTCGTAGCGATAAATTTTCACGCCCGTGTGGTTGAGCTTGCGCGTGTAGGACCACGCTGCCAGATCCACGAGAACGCCATCGGGGTTGTCCGGTATCATCACTCGCACGTCAACGCCGCGCAAAGCGGCCAGTTGCAGGGCGCTGACCGTAGCCTGATCGGGTACAAAATAGGGGCTGGTAATCCAGATACGTTGGCGCGCCTCCACAATAGCCTGGTGAAACATCAGGCCGGCCTCATCATAAAGGCCCGATGGGTCAGAGGCGATGACAAGAACCTTGTGGTCGCCGCACCAATGGGGTTGCAGATTCCAGTTGAGGCCCATGGGTGAGCGCATCGCCCAGCGCCAGTCGGTGGCAAAGGCGAGCTGTAAGGCCAGTACCGCCGGGCCGCTGACACAGGTATGAGTGTCGCGCCACGGACTCAAACGGTGGTGTTTACCCAGATATTCTTCACCCAGGTTCAATCCTCCCGTCCACGCCTTGCGACCATCGACCACCACGGTTTTGCGGTGGTTGCGAAAGTTGATTTGCAAGCGATTTTTGGGGCCCTGTGTGGTGTTAAAGGCTGCTATATTCACCCCGGCCTGCAGCAATTTACGATGCAGTTCGCTGCGGTGAAACTGGCGGGTGCCGATCTCGTCGTACAGCACGAATACTTTGACGCCCGCCAATGACTTGCGTACTAAAATATCTCCGAGCCGGCGCGAGGCCGCATCGTCTCGAATAATATAAAACTGAAATAGAATATAGGATTGCGCCGCTTCCAGGCCCTGGGCCATGCTATCGTAGGTGGCTTCGCCGTTAATCAGCAACTCAACCCTATTGCCTGTGGTGGCCGGCATTCGCGCGAGCTTGCCAAGGCTTTTGTAGAGCAGCTGATCGTCATCGGGCAGGGCGATAAATTCCGCCAGGGCATTGCTTGACTGATCGACCAGATGGCGGTTTTCTTTTTCCAGTGTTTCCCGTTGTTGATAGTAACCGGCAAACTTGTTGCGGCCGAAAATCCAGTAAAGGGGAATGGCGATGTAGGGAATCGTCAGCAGTGATAATATCCATGCGATTGCCCCCTGTGAGGTGCGGGTAGAACGCAGCGCGCGCAGTACTGACAGAATTGCCAATACATACATCGCGATAACAGCGAGCACAGCGATTTCAGGGTAGGCGGACAAAAAAAACACAGGAACCACTCCCAGGCGGACTTTTCCTTAAGAGACTCATTCTAGCCCGAAAATACCATTTACTGGCGAAATATCCGGGTTACCAGTCTGTCATTTGGCAGAAATCCACAACGGGAGGCTTGTTAATCCAGACGCTGCATCTCCTCCGTCAGCACCAGTGGATCATCCAGATGAGATTCCAGCAGATTGCGCAGGGCATCGATGTTTTCCCGGTCCACATGCTGCACGGCAAAACCCAGACGCCCGGCTTCGACATGTTGCAGATAGGCGTGCAGTTCCAGCACCGCGCCGTCAGTCAACTCGATTGCCAGGTTAAAGACCTGATCGTACTGGGCGTCCCAGGTATCGGGTTGATCGGTGGCGACCCCGCCGAGTGAGAGGTTGACCAGCGTTTGCTGCCAACTGTCGCCACCCTGATGTACCGTGACGGGAAGCGCAATGTTGGCGCGGGTGTAGCGACGACGTTCAGCGTGAAATTCGTTCATGCTCTGTTCCTTATATCGCTTTGTCAGTAGTTTATGCCCACTGCCGTCACTATAACGCGCCGGCGGTGGGCAAGGAAGGCTTTATTGTCTACTTTAATTTGCGATATTTGACGCGCTGGGGCTGATCCGCCGCTGCGCCTAAGCGCGCTTTGCGGTCTTCTTCGTAATCGCTGTAGTTCCCCTCGTGAAACACCACGCCGCCGTCGTCTTCAAAGGCCAGAATATGCGTGGCGATGCGGTCCAAGAACCAGCGATCGTGGGAAATGACCAGCGCCGAGCCGGGGAAGGCCAGCAGCGCTTCTTCCAGAGCGCGCAGGGTTTCCACGTCTAAGTCGTTGGTGGGTTCATCCAGCAATAACACATTGGCGCCCTGTTTTAGCAGTTTGGCCAGATGCAGGCGGTTGCGCTCACCGCCAGAGAGGTCTTTGACGTGTTTTTGCTGGTCTGAGCCCTTGAAGTTAAAACGCCCTGCGTAGGAGCGCGAGTTTACCTCGTAGTTGCCGATACGGATGATGTCCTGGCCGTCCGAGATTTCTTCCCAAACGGTTTTGTCGCCGTTTAAATCATCCCGGGATTGATCCACATAGGCGAGTTGCACCGTATCGCCAACCCGCAGTTCGCCACCGTCGGCTTGCTCTGCCCCGGTCAGAATGCGAAACAAAGTGGATTTTCCCATGCCGTTGGCGCCGATGATGCCAACGATACTGCCTTTGGGCACGTTAAAGCTGACATTGTCAAACAGCAGACGATCACCGAAGCTCTTGCTCAGGTTTTTCGCTTCAATGACCACGTCACCCAGACGAGGGCCGGGTGGAATATAGATCTCGTTGGTTTCGTTGCGCGATTGGAAATCCTGGGATTGCATTTCCTCAAAGCGCTGCAAACGCGCCTTGCTTTTGGCCTGGCGGCCTTTGGGGTTGGCGCGCACCCATTCCAGCTCGGCTTTGATGGTTTTTTGATGCGAGGCCTCCTGGCGTTTTTCCTGCTCCAGGCGTCTTTCTTTGGCCTCCAGCCAGTCGGAATAGTTGCCCTCATAGGGAATGCCGCGACCGCGATCGAGTTCTAAAATCCAGCCTGCGGCGTTGTCCAAAAAGTAACGATCGTGGGTGATGGCCACCACAGTGCCGGGGAAATCGTGTAAGAAGCGCTCCAGCCAGGCTACACTTTCTGCGTCCAGGTGGTTGGTGGGCTCATCCAGCAACAGCATATCCGGCGCGGATAGCAGCAGACGACACAGCGCCACACGGCGCTGTTCGCCGCCAGAGAGTTTAGTGACATCGGCATCCCAGGGCGGCAGGCGCAGGGCGTCCGCGGCAATTTCCAGCTTGTGATCCAGATTGTGGGCATCGGTAGCCTGGATGATGTCTTCGAGGCGCGCCTGCTCTTTGGCAAGCGCGTCAAAATCCGCATCGGGTTCGGCGTAGGCGGCGTAGACCGCGTCCAGACCCGCCAGCGCATCTTTGGCTTCCTGCACGCCCTCTTCCACATTGCCGCGCACGTCTTTATCGGGGTTGAGCTGGGGTTCCTGAGGCAGATAACCCACTTTGATGCCGGGTTGCGGGCGCGCCTCGCCGAGAATGTCGGTGTCGATACCGGCCATGATCCGCAACAGCGTTGACTTGCCCGCGCCGTTTAAGCCGAGTACCCCGATTTTTGCGCCGGGAAAGAAGGACAGGGAAATATCTTCCAGGATTTTTTTCTTGGGCGGCACCACTTTGCCGACGCGATTCATGGTGTAAACGTACTGAGCCACAGGGGAGTCCTCATAACAATCAAACAGGTCGTAGATTCTACCAGATGGCGCAGCGTGCGTGAGGTCTGTCAGCCACTTATATCGCGGCGTGGTTTGCGGTAGAATGCGCCCTTTTTTGGCGACTTGAGCTTGGGGGAAAGATCATGTTTGACAGCAAAGCGCGTGTTGAGGATTCAGATCAGGAAGTATGGGCGGCGATTGTTAAGGAACAACGTCGACAGGAAGAGCATATCGAGCTGATTGCCTCTGAAAACTACACCAGCCCGCAAGTGATGGAAGCGCAGGGCACCGTGCTTACCAATAAATACGCTGAAGGTTACCCCCACAAGCGGTACTACGGTGGTTGCGAGTATGTGGATATTGTTGAAGAACTGGCCGCCGAGCGCGCCAAAGCGCTGTTTGGTGCCGATTATGCCAACGTGCAGCCACATTCGGGCTCGCAGGCGAATTCCGCTGTTTTTCAGGCCCTTTGTCAGCCCGGCGACACGGTGCTGGGTATGAGCCTTGCCGATGGCGGTCACTTGACCCACGGTGCCAAGCCGAATTTCTCCGGCAAGATGTACAACGCGGTGCAGTACGGCTTGGACAAAGCAAGCGGCGAAGTGGATTACGCGCAGGTCGAAGCGCTGGCGCAGGAGCACCAGCCGAAAATGATTATTGCTGGCTTCTCCGCCTATTCGCGGGTGATGGATTGGCAGCGCTTTCGCGATATTGCCGATAAGGTCGGCGCTTATTTGATGGTGGACATGGCGCACGTCGCCGGTTTGGTTGCCGCCGGAGTTTACCCCAATCCTGTGCCCGTTGCCGATGTGGTGACCAGCACCACCCACAAGACCCTGCGCGGGCCACGCGGCGGTTTGATTCTGGCGCGCGCTAACGAAGCGCTGGAGAAGAAGTTTAACTCCGCGGTATTCCCCGGTGGTCAGGGCGGGCCATTGATGCACGTTATCGCTGCAAAGGCGGTGAGCTTTAAAGAAGCGGCCAGCCCTGAGTTTGTCACCTATCAACAACAAGTGGTTGCCAACGCTCGTGCGATGGCGGCAACCTTCATGGAGCGCGGTATTAATATCGTCTCTGGTGGTACGGACAATCACCTGATGCTGGTGGATTTGATCGGCAAACCCTACACCGGCAAAGATGCCGATGAAGCACTGGGTAAGGCCAATATCACCGTAAACAAAAACGCCGTGCCCAACGACCCGCGCTCGCCGTTTATCACCTCCGGTTTGCGTGTGGGTACACCGGCGATTACGACGCGAGGTTTCACTGAGTTGGAAACGGTGCAACTCACCCACTGGATGTGCGATGTGTTAGAAGCACTGGAGCAGGGCAATGTGGATGCGGTTATCGAAGACGTCAAGGCCAAAGTGCTGAATGTCTGCGCCCGTTTTCCGGTTTACAGTTAAATGCACTGCCCGTTTTGTCGCGCCGATGACACCAAGGTGATCGATTCGCGTCTGGTCGCCGAGGGCGATCAGGTGCGGCGTCGGCGCGAGTGCCTCACCTGCGCGGAGCGTTTTACCACCTATGAGGTTGCCGAGTTGGTGATGCCGCGCATCATCAAACAGAGTGGTCGCCGCGAACCCTTTGACGAGGACAAACTGCGCGCGGGTATCTGGCGCGCCCTGGAAAAGCGCCCGGTGTCGGTAGAGGCGGTAGAGGCGGTCATTACTCAAATCAAACACGCGCTTCGCGCCACGGGCGAGCGCGAGCTGGATTCGCGCAAACTTGGCGAACAGGTGATGAGGCATTTGCGTGACCTCGACGAGGTAGCCTATGTGCGGTTTGCCTCGGTATACCGAAGTTTTCAGGATATTGCCGAATTTCGTGACGAAATCGAGCGTATGCAGTCCGAGCCCACCGCCGACAAACATGGCAAATGATCCAGGCGCCTCTGCGCGCGATGAATACTTTATGCAGCAGGCGTTGCTACAGGCCGGGCACGCGCGCTGTTGGGCCAGCCCCAACCCCGCTGTGGGCTGTGTGCTGGTGCGCGATGGGGCAATTGTCGGCCGCGGTTTTACCCAGCCCGCCGGTGCTGCACATGCGGAAGTAATGGCGCTTGCGGATGCGGGTGATGCCAGGGGCGCCACGGCCTATGTGACCTTGGAGCCATGCTCGCACCAGGGTAAAACCGGCCCTTGCGCCGATGCCCTGATCGGCGCAGGCGTTGCCGAGGTGGTTATCGCCATGCAGGACCCGAACCCACAGGTTTGCGGTGCGGGCATCGCCAAATTAAGATCTGCGCATGGGTCGCGGTTACGGCCGAGTGACGGCAAAAATGGCGATGTCGCTGGATGGGCGCACGGCTATGCAAAGCGGTGAGAGCCAGTGGATTACAGGCCCTGATGCCCGCGCCGATGTGCAACTGTTGCGGGCGCAAAGCTGCGCTATTGTCACCGGCGTTGCCACGGTTCTGGCGGACGATTGTCAGCTCAGTGTGCGTGAGCAGGATTTGCCCTTGGAAGGTGAGGCCAAACAGCGCGCCCTGTATCGACAGCCTACGCGTATTGTGCTGGACAGCCACCTGCGTACGCCGCCAACCGCGCGGGTGCTGGGTGCAAATACGGTTTTAGTGCACGGGGGTGACACGACACCAGGCTCGGGGCTTATAGACTCTGGCTGTACCTTTGCAACACTGCCCGTACACAACGGCAAACTGGATTTAACTGCGCTGCCCGCGTTTTTTAGCGGTCTTAATGCCAATGAAATTCTGGTAGAATCGGGTCCGACCCTGGCGGGGGCGCTGCTGAGCCAGGGTTTGCTCGACGAATTGGTGGTTTATATGGCGCCCACCTTGATGGGCAGCACCGCCAGACCCTTGCTGGACTTGCCGATTGCCACTATGGCCGACAAGCGCGATTTGACTATTACCGACATCAGCCCCGTGGGGCGCGACTGGCGTATCCGCTGCCGTTTTAACGTATAAGGTTACAAGCACTATGTTTACCGGAATTATCGAGGCCATTGGCGAAGTTGCCGCGCTGGAAGCCAGGGCGGAAGACCTGCGTTTGCGGGTGCGCACCGGTAAGTTGTCGCTGGATGATGTGGCGCTTGGCGACAGTATCAGCACCAATGGCGTCTGCCTGACCGTGACGGAATTACCCGGTGATGGCTATTGGGCGGATGTGTCAAATGAGACACTGGCTCACACCACCCTGGGCAGTTTAAGCGTGGGTAGCGCGGTGAATCTGGAAAAAGCCCTGTTGCCCACCAGTCGTTTGGGCGGGCATTTGGTCAGTGGGCACGTGGATGGGGTGGGACAGATTGTCAGCATCGAGCCCGCGGGTCGTGCTCAGTGTTTCACCGTGCGAGCGCCTGCCGAGTTGGCCAAATACATCGCTCATAAGGGCAGTATTTGTGTGGATGGTACCAGTTTGACGGTGAACGCTGTCGATGGTGCCGCGTTTGAGCTGACGATTATTCCGCAAACCCTGCAAGAGACACTGTTCAGTCAGTATCGCGTGGGTACCAAAGTAAATTTAGAAGTGGATGTTATCGCGCGGTATTTAGAGCGTTTGTTGACCGGCGATAAGGCCGCGCAAAAAGACAGCGAATTAAGCGCCAGCTTTTTAGCACAACACGGTTACGCCCACACGTAATCGTCGATTTAAGGACACAGGCAATGCAATTAAACAGCGTTGAAGAAATCATCACCGACCTGCGCGAAGGGCGTATGGTGGTGCTGGTGGATGACAACAGCGAAAGCGACAACGAAGGCGTCGTGATGGTGGCAGCGGAGCGTGCAGGCGCCGCAGAAGTGAATTTTATGGCTCAGCAGGCGCGCGGTCTGGTCTGTCTGGCGCTTACCGAGGAACGCTGTAAAAAACTGAATTTACCGCCTATGGTCGCTGGTGCCGAGGGTGAAACAAGCCGTTTTACCCTGTCAATTGAAGCCGCCGTGGGGGTCACAACGGGTATCTCCGCCGCTGATCGCGCACGCACGGTGCAGGCTGCGGTCGCGCCCAATGCGGTGGCCGCCGACATTGTCCAGCCCGGGCATATTTTTCCCCTGACGGCGGCGCCGGGGGGGGTATTGACCCGAGCGGGGCACACGGAAGCGGCGTCGGATTATATGGCGCTGGCGGGCTTGTCACCCTTTGCGATGATGGCCGATGTGCTTACTGAAGAGGGCGAGCTGGCCGATGGCGCGGCGCTTGCGGAATTTGCGCGGCAACACGGTCTGAAAATCGGTACGATTGCGGATCTCATTGAGTTCCGAGCCCTCAATACCCGCACGATCGAGCGCATCCGCGAGGGCGACATCAATACTGTTCACGGGCCGTTCAAGCTCATAGGCTATCGCGATGAAATCACCCAGAATGTACACTTGGCTTTGTGCAAGGGCGACATTTGCGCCGACAAGCCCACGGTGGTACGCGTGCACACCGCATCGGCGCTACGGGACTTGTTGGGTACGCGCCTTCCTGGCGAAGAGAGCTGGGATATAAACGCCTGCCTCGCTTGTATTGCCCAAAGCGAGCGCGGTGTGCTGGTGCTGCTGAGTCGCACGGAAACACCGCAGCGGCTGCTTGAAAGCATTGATTGTGTGTTGGGCAACAACGCTGCAAAGCGCCGCAGCGTCAATACCGATGCGTATACGACGGTGGGGCTGGGTTCGCAGATTTTACGCGATTTAGGCGTGGGGCTGATACATTTGGTCGGCGCACCAGTAAAATATAACGCTATCTCAGGGTTTGGTTTGGAAGTGCTTGGGCATATTTCCACCAGTGCAACGGTTTAATCAACTAAGGATGACACAATGACAGATATCACCACTTTGGAAGGCCAGCTAACCGCCAATAAGGGCAAGTTTGCGCTGGTGGTTGGGCGTTGGAACAGTTTTGTGGTGGAGCACCTGCTGGAAGGCGCAATGGACGCTCTGCGTCGCCACGGTATTAGCGACAAGCAAATCTGTATCGTGCGCGCCCCCGGCGCTTTTGAGATTCCCCTAGTGTGCAAAAAACTGGCCGCCACTGGCAAATACGATGCGATTGTCGCCCTCGGCGCGGTGATTCGCGGCGGTACGCCCCACTTTGACTACGTGGCGGGCGAATGTGTTAAAGGCATGGCACAGGTGGGGCTGGAATACGGTATTCCGGTCAGCTTTGGTGTGCTCACCGTGGATACCATCGAGCAGGCAATTGAGCGCTCCGGTACCAAGGCGGGCAACAAAGGTGAGGAAGCGGCGCTCTCCGCCCTTGAAATGGTGAACCTTATCAGTGAGATCGACAAATAAGCCATGAGCAAAAAACCGCACAATACTCAGGCTGCGAGGCGCCACAAGGCGCGTCACTATGCCATGCAGGCGCTTTATCAGTGGTATATGGCCGATGGCACACTCGGTGATATCGAAGTGCAGTTTCGCACGGAATACGATTTTGCCAATGTGGATGTCGAATATTTTCAGGCCCTGTTACACGGTGTGCCCCTGCAGCTTGACGACATTGAAGCTGTTTTTGCGCCGCTGCTCGATCGCCCTGTCGACGAGTTAGACCCCATTGAGCGCACTCTGCTTCGCATGGGTGTTTACGAGTTGCAAGAGCGGATTGATGTGCCCTATCGCGTGGTGATTAACGAGTCTGTATCCCTGGCAAAAAAATTTGGTGCCACCGATTCGCACAAGTTTATTAACGGCGTATTGGATGCGGCAGCGCGTCGCCTGCGAAAAGCGGAAATTAACGCGGGGCGTTGATGGCGGTATCAGAATTTGAATTGATCGCCAGATATTTTTCGGGCGTGGGCGACAGTTCAGATGTTGCGGTCAGTACGGGTGATGACTGCGCGATAATGCGTGTTCTGCCCGATGAGCGCATGGTGATTTCCGTTGATACCGCCGTCGAAAGCGTACATTTTTTACCGGATACCGACCCCAAGGATCTGGCTTGGCGCGCTGTTGCCGTGGCTGCCAGTGATTTGGCGGCGATGGGTGCAAGGCCGCTGGGTATGACTATCGCGCTCACCCTGCCAGAGGCCGATGAAAACTGGTTGGCGGCGTTTTCCCAAGGTTTGAGAAGCGTCAGCGAGGCTTTGTGCCTGCCCTTAGTTGGCGGTGACACGACGCGCGGCTTTCTTACCGTTACTGTGCATGTTTTGGGCGCGGTCCCGAGCAGCAAAGCCCTGCTGCGCAGTGGCGCACAGCCGGGTGATCGGGTAGTGGTGTCGGGTTATTTGGGTGATGGTGCCGGTGCGCTGGCGATGATGACCGGAAACTGGCATGTCGACGTACCGTATCGCGATTATTTGCAACAGCGTTTTTTAAGACCCCAGCCGCGCCTTGAGCTGGGCCGGCAAATACTTGATAGCGCCACGTCGGCAATTGATATTTCTGATGGTTTACTCGCCGACGCGGGGCATATCTGCCGCGCTTCCGCTGTGGGCATGATACTGGATAAAGAGGCTCTGCCTTTATCTGAGGCATTGACAACCCATTCGCACAAAGCCCAGGTTCTGCAGTGGGCATTGACCGGTGGCGACGATTACGAATTGTGCTTTACCCTGCCCGCACATGTGCCCGTGCCCGAAGCCTGTACGGTCATTGGTGAAGTGGTAGCCGGTGATTCTGTTATCTGCGAAGGTGCTGAGGATGTTCGACCCGGTTATCAGCATTTTTGATTTCTATTCGTTTTACATGAAAATGCCTCTTGAGCAGTCGGTTTTTTGATCAAGGTTTATCATACGGAGCCAAAAAAAATGGACACACTGCCCAAACTAAAGCCCTTTACATCCCCGTGGCAATTCCTCGCCACTGGTTTCGGTAGTGGTTTGTCGCCGAAAGCACCGGGCACGGTGGGGACACTTGTCGCCGTGCCGTTGTATTTTGCCTTAACACAATTGCCACTGTGGGCCTACGGTCTCGTCGTCATTTTTGCACTGGGAATCGGAGTCATTATCTGCCAGCGGGCCAGCGATGAATTGGGCGTGCACGACCACCCAGGCATTGTGTGGGATGAATTTGTCGGCTTATGGATTGCCTTATTCGCTGCACCAGATGGGCTGCATTGGGTGTTGGTCGGGTTTTTGCTGTTTCGTTTTTTCGATATCGTAAAACCGCCGCCTATTGGTTATTTCGACAAACAGGTGCACGGCGGCACGGGTATTATGATAGACGATATCATCGCAGGCATTGCAGCGTGTTGTTGTTTGCAGCTATTGGCGGTGGTGTTTTAGCCCGGATATTTCACCAGTACGGCGGCCAATTTACTATTATTTATTTAATATCAATGGGTTATGTGATGAATAGCAACAAAAGCTAATGTACAAACTGTGCCTAAATGGTTTTTCGAAAAAATTTCTTCGGGAAAGAAATTTTCCCGAAAACTCCATTTACTGGTGAGATATCCGGGCTAGCCCGAAAATTCCATTTACTGGTGAAATATCCGGGCCAGTAGTCTGTTGAAAAAGTCTCAGACGACTGCAAGACAAGGCAAAAATGACCATGTGTTCACGCTGGTAAGTCATACGGGCTTTGTGCACAATGCGACAAAATTCAGGATAGAATAAAGGGGAACCGTCGGTGAAAAAAGGCATTATTTTTGCGAGTGTTATCGCGTTTAGTTTTGCGGCTAATGTCTACGCGGATAACATGCAGTATTGCGCGGGTATCCAAAGCGATGCCAAGCGCTTACAGTGCTACGATAATTTGGCGGAAAAACAAAAAGCTGCGCAGGACGCGCTTCTAACAAATGCTATCGCCAGCGAATTTATTGGCCCGCCAGCGCGAAAACGCAATTGGTATCAGCGCCGTATCGCCGCTGAGAAAAAAGGCTCGGAAAACCCCTGGGTGATCATCCCTCACTTAAGGAACTATATTTTGCCTGTGACCTACAGTCACCGCCCCAACGAGGGCAAATGGCTGGAGATGTTCTCGGAATCTGCAATGGATAGCTACGAGGCCAAGTTTCAATTAAGTCTTAAAGCGCTGGTGTGGAATGACGTTTTGAATTCCAGCAGTGATTTATGGGTGGCGTATACGCAGGAGAGCTGGTGGCAGGTGTACAACTCCGATGAGTCCGCGCCATTTCGCGAGACCAATTATCAACCCGAGCTGATTCTGTCTCACGATACAGATTATAATTTTCTAGGGGTGAACTTATCTCAGGTAGCGCTGAGCTTGAATCACCAATCCAATGGTCGCAGTGAGCCCCTGTCGCGCAGTTGGAACAGGGTTATCGGCTCGGTGGTATTTGAGTACGACAATGTGGCCCTCGCCCTGCGCGCCTGGTATCGCATCCCCGAACACAACGACGATAACCCGGAAATAAACTACTACATGGGTTACGGCGATCTTACCGGTATCTGGCGCAATAATGGTCATCAGGTAACCGTTAATCTGCGTAATAATCTGCGCAGCGACAACGTGGGCGCGGTGCAGGTCGACTGGACTTTCCCCATCAGTAATCGGTTCAAAGGCTATATCCAGTACTTCAATGGTTACGGTGAAAGCCTGCTGGATTATGATGTGTTGAGCCAGCGTATTGGTATCGGCATTGCCCTGACCGATGTGCTTTAACCCGGATATTTCACCAGTACGGCGGCTACTCTACTATTATTCATTTAATATCAATGAGTTATGTGGTGAATAGCAACAAAAGCCAATGTGCAAACTGTGCCTAAATGGAATATCCGGGATAGTATGCTCAGATCGTCGGGCTATTCCATCCAAAAATAAATTCCGTAACCCACCATTATAGCCGGAACAGCGCTGTACAGCGTCGCCAGTACCGCCGCTTTGGGAGTGAGGGCGATGGCGGGGAAAAGAGCGTCGCCGTCGTTGCTGATGGCGTTACCAAGCAGGGTTGAAAGTGGTGCAATACCTTGCAGGTAGAGCGTCGCGACGATGATTTGCGGGCCGCAGCCAGGCAGGAAGCCGATCAATATGCCAATCAGCGGCGCCAGTGCGCCCGCGCCGACGAAAAGCCCCTGTAGCGATAAACCGGTGTAGTGCACAGTCAGCTCAAACGCGGCGAAGGCCAGTGCCACCCACACCATAATAAAATTGGTGTCGTGAATGACCTGCTGCATAACCCCCTGTGAGGCCGTTGGGATCGCCTCTTTGATGTTGGTGAGGTCTTCCTGCTGAGCCACGCTGTCCTCGGCAACCAGGCTTTTATATGAGTCCTGCAGTGGCAGAAACGCCCACATCAGAATGCCCAGGATTGCCGCGCTCGCACCGAGTACGAGGGGAAGTTCAATACTGTGGCCAAAAAGCTCGATGGCGGGAATGTCCATTTGGAAGGCGGACGCCAGCGTTAACGGCAGGGTGGCGATCAGCAGCGCCGTCCACAGGAACAGCTGTGGAGCAGGTATTGGCTGCAAGCAGAGACAATTGTCCTCGCTTTGTTCCGTATTGGGTGCGTGGGAGAGAAATTCCGGGGGATGGGTAAGCCATATCACCGCGCCCGAAAGTATGCCAACAATCAGGCCGGTGCTTATCACCAGCAGCCCGGTCATTGGGGCTTTGGCCAGTAGTAAAAATGCCGCATCGCCCATGGTGGCGACCAGCACCGTGACCACGGCGGCGAAAGGCAAATGTCCCGCTGCGTATTGTGAGACCACTATGATTGCGCCGCCACAGCCCGGCAGCGCGCCTAAAAACGCCGAGATACTGAGCATTTTTGCCGGATGAGCTTGTTCTAATGTAGTGATATCGAAGCCAAAACGCCGTTCCAGAGCGTAATAGACATACAGTGTGGCGGCCACGAATACACCGACGTTGACGTAGGCATCGGCCAGCGCGCCAAGCAGCAGCGCTCGCACGCCGCCATCAAGGGCAAAAATTGCCAATAAGCCCAGAGGTATTACCAGGCGGGCATGGGTTTCGGGCAGGGCGATGCCGCGGATGCTTAGAACGTTATTGAACATGGCTTGTTCGCTAATGAGAATCATTTGCGCGAATTCTAGGGGAGATGCCAAGGCTTTTCAAGTCGCTGTTGGTTCTGCCTCACGGCCGCAGCGATGTTACTTCAATCAATGGGTGGCAGAGTGATGCCCGCTTGCTGCATGACTTGGGCGAACGCTTCGTCCACCTGTCTGAGTGTGGCGTAGTCCCGAGTGCCTCGACTGAGTAGACGCAGGCAGCCCGGCTGTGCCTCGCCGAGCAAAACCGGCGTGTTCTGTGGCGGCTGGTGCGGCTCGCCGCGCAGCGCTGCGTATTCCTGGGTCAGCTCGTGGTAGCGCGTTGCCACTTGTGCGCCGCCGCCGGTGGTGACGCCGCCGTGAATCTGGTGAAAACAACCTTCGCCGAACAAGTGATATAAGGTGATGTCCTTTGCGTCGCAGCAGCGCTTGTAGAAATCCAGATTGGCCAGTCCGCCACCCGCGGAGCGAAAGCCCTCATCGTAGCCGCCCACTTCCTCATACAATGTGCGCGGCACAACAATGCAGTTGGATTCAGCCAGTGGTGCCACCCAGCCGTATTTCGACGAACCCGCGAGGCTTGCGATATCAAACAGGCGATAGCCGTCATGGGGCCAGTTGATTGAGGCCAGTAAGCGATCTTCCAAAGCCTGATGATAACCGTGCTCGCTGGCAAGGCGTTGGTGGGCGGGCCCGAGATGAAAGCCCAGCACGCTGACCACTGCCCGTTGGCTCAAATGAAATGCCTGCTTCGACCAATGCAAAATCCCGGGCGAGAGTATCCGCGCACCATCGATAACAACGGCGATATGTGAGCCGCGGGCCTGCTTCGCGGCCATGTTGATCGCAGGAACCGGTGAGGGGCTGGCATCGTCAATACGCAACAGGCGAAACTGTGAACCAAAGGCTTGAATATTCGCGGCATCAAGCGGCTCCGGGGAGCCGTTATCCACCACAATAACCTCATAGTTTATATGGTCGCTGCCGTGTTGATACTGTGCCTGCAGGGACTGCAAGGTGCGTGGAATTTCTCGTCCCATATCGTAAGCCACCACAATGAAACTGATGCAAAATGGTTTTGCGGCGCTGTGGCGGCGAAAAAACTGGCGCATAGATTGAAAAAATTCCTGAAAGATTGCTTATCTTAACAGGAATGCGGGTGACCGTTTAAGCGGTTTGTGGGAAACTTGCAGGCAGGAAATAACCGGCGGGTTATATCTCCATCAGGTAATTGCGGGAGCTCACCATTATGCAAAACGTCGTTATTCTCGGCATGCATCGCTCGGGAACATCGATGCTGGCGGCGTATTTATGCCAGGCTGGTTTATCTGCTGGCGCGCCACATGAATTGCTGCCGGCGCAGACAGATAACCCCGAGGGCTTTTATGAGCGTTTGGATGTGGTTGCCTGTAACGACCAAATGCTCGCGGCGCGCGGTGGAAGCTGGATGCAGCCGCCCGTTGTGGATGCGTTTTTGCAAGATGATGAAGTGCAACAACTGAAAGATGTTATTGCAGGGCTGCCCGAATCCTATGTGTTAAAAGATCCGCGTATGATGCTCACCTGGCCGCTTTGGCGCGAGCATATTACGGAGGCCGTGGTTGTTTATTTATACCGTGAACCCCTGGCGGTGGCGCATTCCTTACAGCGTCGCCACGGTTTTCCCCTGAGCTATGGCCTGGCGCTGTGGGAGTATTACAATGCCAGCGCGCTGCAGACCTTGGCCGGCAGTGATGTTTTGTATCTGACCTATGAAGATATTGCAAGCGACCCAGAGCGTGTGCTTGGGCAGTTAATCAGCGACTTATCAACACGCGGCGTGAAGTGCAAAGCGCCACCCGGTGTTAATTTTAACGCCAGGCTCAATCATGCTCCAGGTATTGAAGACGGCCAGGTATTGTTAAGCGATAGTCAGCGCCAATTACAAGCTTACAGTGAAAATCTGAAAAAGCAGGGTTTTAAGCAGGCACCGCCTTTTTTTCAGCCGCAGGTGCTGCGCTGTCGCTTAATGGATTTTGCCACCGCGTTTGCGCCCTTGGGTGAGGCTGTTGAAAATCTCGAAAAATGCAGGGATTTAGAAAAACAGCGCGACGGTTTACAAACAGCACTGGATGCCTTAAATGCGGAGCACCAGCAGTTATCTGAAACCTTTATCCGCAATGAGCACGCGCTGCATCAGGCGCAGCAGCGTGCAGCGAATTCGGAAACGCCCTGTGAACAACTGACTGAGATCAGCAGTAAGCTTGTCAAGTACGATCAATCACCCTTGGGCAGTGTGGGGCGCTTTGCGGAGACCGCCTATAAATTGCTGACCCTGCGCAGGGGAATGCACAGCAGTTACGATGAAGCGCTGGAAATCGCTCGGCAATATCTAGCGAGTAGGGGGCAGGTACTGGACAAAACCAGCCCCAGCAAATTTGCCATGTTGGCCGGTGTTGTCAAATATGTGCTACGCCATCCGGCCGGCTCTTTGCGCAGTTTCAGTTTGGCCAGATTGCGCCGCGCCGCGGCGGTGTTCATAAAATCCAGTCCCGATGATTTGGAAGTGTGGGTCAACAGCCGTTTTCCTGAAGCGGAAAAAAACAACATGGCTTTTGATGTCAGCGACCTGGATGCCAGCTACGATGAACTGCAGTTACATTTTTTGCCAGTAGAAAAGCCGCGCGTTTCCATTGTGGTGCCGGTTTACAACAACTATCGGATGACAGTGCAGTGCTTGCAGTCGATTAAAGACAATACGCCAAGCGATTTGTACGAGATAATTGTTGCCGATGATGCCTCGACCGATCTGACCCTGACTATTGCTGAGCGCTTGCACAATATTAGGCTTTCCCGCGCGGGAAAGAATCAGGGTTTTCTGGCGAATTGCAATCGCGCTGCCGGTCTCGCCAAGGGTGAATTTGTATTATTTCTCAACAACGACACTGCGGTGTGCGAAGGTTGGTTGGAGCCTCTGCTCGCCCTGATGGATTCGCGCCAGGATGCGGGCATTGTAGGGTCAAAATTACTGTTTGCCGATGGCAAGTTGCAAGAGGCAGGCGGTATTGTCTGGCGCGATGGTTCGGCGTGGAATTACGGCCGTATGGATGATGCCAGTAAACCTGCTTATAACTATGTCAAACCAGTGGATTATGTCTCTGGCGCCTGCCTGATGATTCGCACAAGCTTGTGGAAACAGTTGAAGGGTTTTGATCCGCGTTATGCGCCAGCGTATTACGAGGACACAGATATCGCCTTTCGAGCGCGCGAAGCGGGTTTTGAGGTTTTGTATCAACCCTTGTCAAAAGTGTTTCACTTTGAGGGTATCTCAAACGGTACGGATGTCAGCGCTGGTATGAAACAGTACCAGTTGCGCAATCAGAGTATTTTTTGCGAGCGGCACCAGGCGGTGTTGGCGCAGCAGCATTTTGACAATGGACAAAATGTATTTGTTGCCAGAGATCGCTCTGCCAATCAGCGAAGTGTATTGATTGTCGACCATTATGTACCCCATTACGATCAGGATGCGGGTTCCCGTTCAACCTTTATGTATATTCAATTGCTGGTTGAGATGGGTTATAAAGTGCTGTTTTTAGGTGCCAATTATTTTCCCCATAAACCCTACACGCAAACGCTGCAGCAGATGGGCATTGAAGTGTTAGTGGGCGAATTTATGGCCAGGTATCAGGATCGCTGGTTGCAGGAAAACGCCGAGTATATTGATAATGTTTATTTGCACAGGCCGCATATTGCCGAACAGTTACTGGACAGCCTGGATAAAATGCAGCCCCGACCGCGCATTGTTTACTTTGGTCACGATTTACATTATCTGCGTGTGGAGCGCGAGGCACAGGTTTGCGATGACGACAGTTTGCGCCGCAGCGCGCTAAACTGGAAACGCCGCGAGCTGGCGGTGTTTGATCGCGTTGATAAAATATATTATCCATCGCAGGTTGAGGTGGACGAGGTCAAACGACAGCGTCCCAATCTTACCGCACGGGCTATTCCGCTTTATGCTTTACCAGTGTCCGATGTGCCGCCCTATGAATTTGACCAGCGCCGCGATTTATTATTTGTCGGCGGTTTTAATCACCCGCCCAATGTGGACGGCTTGTGCTGGTTTGTGGAAGAGGTGCTGCCACGGGTTAAAGCGGAAGATGAACATGTGCACCTGCATGTGGTTGGCTCTAACCCCAGCGATGCGGTGCTGGATTTACAGAGTGAGAGCGTGACGGTTTACGGTTATCTTTCCGATGAGGAATTGGACGCCTTGTATCAGCGCGCCGCTTTGGTGGTCGTACCTCTGCGTTTTGGTGCCGGAGTAAAGGGCAAAGTCCTGGAGGCAATTCAGAAGGGCTTGCCGTTGGTGACCACCGATATTGGTGCCGAGGGTATTCCAGAGCCCGAAACAGTGATGAGTATTGCCAACGACGCGGAGAGTTTTGCGGCACAAGTTCTGACTCTCACTCAAAATGAGCGCGAGGCAACCGCGAAGCTGGCAAATAACGCGACGTTTTTACAGCGGTATTTCAGCCAGGCGCGCGCACGGGCTATACTTCGGGAGGACTTCGGTGCACCGATGCGAAACAGCCCTGAGCCGGTGAATAGCCCTGAGCCGAAAGACAGCCCTGAGCCGACGAACAGCCCTGAGCAAACAAACAGCACCGAACCAAAAAATGGTTCCAAAGCAACATACAGTCACGGGCAAGCCAATCAGCAACCACAAGCAAACAATGTGAAACAAGTGAGTTATTAGTGCAGCGAGTTATTTTACACGGTCATATTTTTAAAAATGCGGGCACCACATTGGATTGGTCGTTCGCGCGCAGTTTTGGTGAGGGTTTTTTAGATCACCGTCAGGATCAAGTGATGATTCAGCACGGTGGGGCGCATCTGCGTGATATTTTACGAGCGAGTCCGCAGTTGTCGGTGATTTCGTCCCACCATATGCCACGGGATTTACCGAACATAGAAAACCTGCAATTCCAACCCTTGTATTTATTGCGTCATCCTTTGTTGCGGTTGCGCTCCGCTTATCGCTTCGAGCGTCAGCAGGATGCCGATACACCCGGTGCACAGGCAGCGCGCGAAAAGGATTTTGCAAATTATGTGCGCTGGCGTATGCAGCACGATGTTTCACGTACGATTCGCAATTATCAAACAGTGTATTTAGCGGGTTTTCACCGCCGCGCCAGCAATGCCCTGTTGGCATTGAAGTGTTTTTCTGATGCGATTGAGACGTTTAAAGCCGTGCCGCTCATTGGTTTGGTGGAAGACTACGACACCTCGATGGTGGTGTTTGAGTCGGTGCTCAAACAGGATTTTCCCGAGCTTGATCTGGCTTATGTGGCACAAAATGTGACGCAGCCCACCAGAGTCGCTGCGGATACGGATCAGGAAGTGGCCAGTGTATTGGCTGAACTGGGCGATCTGGCCAAAACAGTGATCGATGAAAACAGCTATGATTTAGCCTTGTATCAGCTGGTGAAAGCGCGGCTCGGCTCACAAACGGCGGCTATTGCGGATTTTTCAGATCGGCTGGCGGCATTTAACCAACGCTGCGACGCGCTGCGACCCGTAATGCCGCGAGTGGGTCAGTTACTCAAAAAAAGCTGAACTGACTTTTTGCAGTTTTTTGTACAAATGCCGCACACGCCACGGCAGTTTTTTGGTGTCTGCTTCGTTGTGGGTGTGCAGGCTGGCGGAATAAAAGCGCTGCTCTTCATTTAGCGGCTTCAAGTCGAGTAAAGTGATAACGCGATTGACCCTGTCGTGAAATTGTTGCTCCTGCCAATCAAAACACAATAGTGGAAACGGCTCTTTTTTATACTGTTTGTAAAGCTCGCGGTTATACGCAAGCCAAAGTGACAGGCAATGCGCCTCGCTCATGCTGGGGTCGCGCTTGCGCAGCGATTGGGTGACCGCTAAGGGGTGGCGAAAAATACCGATGTTATCCCGTTCGGGCAGCACTTTATTCCAAAGCGGCAAGCAAAGCAGCGCGCGGGGGTCTTTAAAACCCCAGCGTGGTTCGTTGTCAAAACCGCGCACAAGCGCCCGCGCCTGTTGTTCGCGTTCATCTGAAAAAATCAGTTTACGGGGCGGCTGATCCCAGCTTGCCTTGTTATCGGCCAACAGCGCATCGTGAAAGTCCACAAAGTCCTGGTTTTCGCGATTGCCCTTGAGGTTGTGCCGGTTCCAGGTGTGATGCTTACCCAGGTGTAACCCCGCCGCCTGTAATGAGCCGGTCAGACAGCTGGTGCCCGAGCGGTGCATACCCAAAATGGCGATGACTTGAGCGGAACCAGACGTTTGTGGTGATACAGATTCAGGCACGGGCAGAGTATTTCCAAGGCGATAGTGACTATAAACACGCGATGGCCGGATTGATACGCCGCGCGTGGGGGGAGATGATGGTAAACTGGCCGTTTATACGGCGCAAGTGAAACCCCTGGCTTTAGCCCGGATGTTTCACCAGTAAATGGGATTTTCGGGAAAATTTCTTCGAAAAACCATTAAGGTACAGTTTGTACACTTGTCGAGGTTGTTGTTCATTGAGTAACCCATTGATATTAGAGGAACAATGGCGGAGAGGTCGCCGTACTGGTGAAATATCCGGGTCAGCCCCTTCTCAGTCCCTGCTTTCAGTGGCGGTGGTGGTTCACCATAGCGCCTTGGAGCCGCTGCGGGTCACCTTGTCGAGTTTAGCCGGTGCCGTAGCGGCCCTGTCCCTGGCGTATCCCGGGCAACAGTTTGACCTGGTGTTACTGGATAACTCCTGTGATGTGCGCTATACAGCCAGTGTTAAAAAGCTGTTGGATTCGTTGTCACTGCCGCACAATCTCCGCCTGAATTATCAGCAAACCGCACACAACGGCGGCTTTGGGCACGGCCACAATCGCGCCCTGGAGCAGGTTGACAGTCGCTACCATTTGATTCTGAACCCCGATGTGGAACTGGCCGAGGACGCCCTGTTAAACGCGGTAAGGCGCTTGGAAAACAGTGCAGATATCGCCTTGTTAAGCCCCTTTGTGCGCGATAAGCACGGCCAGCAGATATTCCTGTGCAAAGCCCACCCGTCGATATCGGTGTTGCTGTTGCGTGCTTTTGCGCCGTCGTTTATCAGGCGTTGGTTCGCTGAATCGATAGCGGCCTATGAACTGCAGGCGGTGTGCAGCGAGGACCAGGAGGTGGACGTCGCCCTGGCCAGCGGCTGTTTTATGTTCCTGCGCACCGAGACAATGCGCGACTTAGGCGGTTTTGACGAGCGCTTTTTTCTGTATTTTGAAGATTTTGACCTGTCAAAACGGCTCTCTCAGCAGGGGCGAGTGGTGTTTTGTCCATCAATTGAGATTGTGCACTATGGCGGTCACGCTGCGCGCAAGGGGCTGCGTCATATCATGCTGTTTTTGCGCTCGGGTTGCCGGTTTTTCAATAAGTACGGCTGGCGATGGTTTTAACCCGGATATTTCACCAGTACGGCTGGCGATGGTTTTAGCCCTGACGGATAGTTTTAACGAGGCGCTATCAAGGCGTGGTAGAATGTGGTCTTTTATCGGCGGCTTATGGATATGAGCGCATTAGCGGCAAAAGAAATACAGCGGCGCAACTACTTAGAAGCGATGGGGGTTGTCAGCCATGTATCGCGTGTGCCCCTGCCAGGCGCTGCGCCCACGCGAAAACTACTTAAAATCGAGCTTGTCAAGCCAGTTGCCGATGCGCAGCTAAGGCCAGTCAAACCACCTGAGAACAAATCACCTGAGGCAGCGGTTGCAGCGCCCATGGAGATTGAGCTCGATACGCCCAAACCCCGTGCTAGACCGGCACACCGGGCGAAACCCCAACCGGCCCCAGCGCCACAGGCCGCGCCCTTTAGCATGCTGCTGGCAGTGGCCGGGGATACCCTGTGGCTTGAGGAAATACCTCATCGCAGTGTGAATCGGCATTACACGGCTTTGGTCAGCGCTATGATTGCAGCGCTGTCGCTGCCGGCTCCGCGTTGGCTGGAGTTTGACTGGCCCATGCACAACAACGTGCAACTGGGCCTGGATGAGCAGGCCGCAAGGCAAATGCTGGATGGCTATTTGAGCAGGCAGTGGTCGCAGTTACCCTGCCAGCGCCTGGTGATACTGGGCGAAAAAACCCGGGCGCGCTTAAGCGGTATGCAGTTGCCGGAGCATGTGCTGCTCACCCAAAGTGCCTGGGATATGCTAAGTACGCCTGCGTTAAAACCTATCGCCTGGCAAGAGCTGCAAACGCTGCGGTGATACGTTTAGCGACGCCTCGCGATATGGATGCTGTGTTCGCGCTCGATCGTGAGCCAGGCGGCAACGGTTGGTCAAGGGAGCAGTTCTTAAGTGCCTGTCAGGGGCACAACAATGAGCGGGCTTTGCTTTTGTTTGTGCAGGGCGAACCCATTGGGTTTTTGGTGTACCAGACGGTGCTGGATGAAGCCGAAGTGCTCAATGTCGTAGTGGCAAAATCCGCTCGTGGTCGGGGCAATGGGCGGCGTCTACTCAATGATCTGTGTGTGCGTCTGCGCAAGCAGGGCGTAAAACGGCTTTTTTTGGAAGTGCGTATCGGCAATGTGGCAGCGATCAGTCTGTATCGCGCAGTCGGCTTCACTCGCATTGGGCTTCGCAAAAACTATTACCGCTCTGGGTCAGGGCGAGAGGATGCCCTGATGCTTGCGCTAGAGCTTATTTGAACACTACTGAAAGATATAAGGCTTAAAAACCATGAACATTGTTGAGACGGATGACTGGCTGATGGCGTTGCCAGTTGAATGGCGGGCGGAGCAGGAGGAGGACAGCATAATCATCAGCGATGAAGACGGCGTGGGTTGTATCGAGATTTCTGCGCTATACAAAGACCAGGGGACTGGGGATTTTAGCGCACAGGAGATCAAGGAATTACTCGATCATAGCGATATCACCGCATCCGAGCAGGCATCACTCGGGGACTTTTCGGGCTGGTATGGACAAGGTCAGGAGGATGATGTGGCCATTCGTCAGTGGGCGGTGGCCAGCGCCAATGTTCTGTTGTTTGTCACCTACAGTTGCGACGACGAGCACCGCGGTTTAGACGATGCGGCGGTGGATGAGCTGCTATCAACCCTGCTGCTTAAGCGCGGCTGACAGACTTACATCCACAGTAGCGGCGCGAGAACCAGCGCGCCTGGCAGTAGTAACAGTGCCAGGCCTATTGGGTGCAGACTCCACAGCAGGCGCACTAGCACCGTAGCAGGATCGGTGTTGGGGATAGCGTTCAGGGCTCTGCGGCGCGCGGCGTTGAATTGAGCCTTACGCAGATTGGGTAAGTAGGGGTGGCCTAAAAACACCACAATATCCTCAGCCATAATAAAAGGCCCCCAACGTGTAAGCTGGTCTGATTTACGGATGTTATAGGACTGATAAGGGCTGATTAGCACGACAGTATTTCGATACATGCCCATATTGCCGCTGTCGCTGTCCCGATACCACCAAAGCGCGACCCCGGCTGCGACCAGGAGCGTAAACAGGCTGAAGCGTGCCTCGGGCAGCACGGCGAAAGACAGCATCAAGATCACTGTCGCGCCGATAGTGTAATACGCCAGCATGCGGCTGAGCGCTTTGCGTCTATGGGGCGCTGTGCCCAGCCAGTATGCTTTGGGCGGTATCATTTCCACCGGCGGCGCGCCGGTTGTGGATACAACCCGGTAGACTCTGGCGCTGACCGCAAAAAACAGCGTGACGAAAAGGCTCAGCAATAGACCGGAACAAGACCACCGTTTAATTTGTTCCCGGAATTTGATTGAATTCTGATGCGCTCGGTGCTGGCTATCAAAGCGTTTCGCTAAAGCGGAAAATGTCATCGGTGGCAGTGACTCGCCGTCTTTATTCAACACGGTCACTTGCTGTCGTGTGTGCTGTGTCAGCAGTAATAAGTCGTTAAAACAGGCCAGGCTTCGCGCATTGCTGACATTTTGTCGCTGTAGCACGCCAAGCTGATCGTCCAGTTTTAGCAGGTGCTGCCCGCCGGTGTCGGCGTCTTCAAGTAAAGCCCACCAATGCCCATTACAGCGCGTCAGGCTCTCCACGGATTCGCTTTCCTTCGCGGCTATGCTCAGTGTTTCAAGGCGTTGACCAAAGGCGTTTTTATCCGGGCGCAGTACCGACAGGGTTTTGCTCTCAGGATTGCTGATAAACAGTAAACCATCGTTGGCGTGCAGCTGCGCGTTGGGGTGCATGTTTAGTCGGGTTTGTGCCGCGATAGCATCTTGCTTATCCAGTGAATACAGGCTGTGAGTGACGGTATTTGCGATGCTGTTGATGCCGGTGAGCACATTTCGGGCAAGCATATAGGGCTTGCTGGAACTCGACAGTGCTGACAGCGCCCGGCAGGTTTTTTCCACAAGATTACAGCGCATCACCTGCCACGGTGGACTGACGGGTTTACTGGCGCTGATGGCATTGAGCAGAACTTCCCCTGCGTCATCGACAAGCAGTTGTGAGCCCACTTCCTGTAGGCCTAATGCCTGTGGCGATACCTCCAGGCGCGGCTCGGCGTTTTGATAAAGGGCTAAGCTGTTGTCCGCCAGCACCAGCACCTGGTCGTGGGGGCCTGGGGCGATGGCGTCGATCCCCCAGTTGGGCGCCTGTGGGTCGGGCGCTAACGGGGTAAGTGTCATCATAATTAACATAGCCACCGTTAGGGTGCCTGCAGCCAGTGCTCCGTAGCGGGAAAAATGCGCTCGATTGCGCAGCGCCGGGGTGATGCGATAGGGGGTTAATGCATAGGTATTTCTTGGCGCAAACGGACTGCTTAACTTAGGCTGAGGTTTGGCGGCGGACTTGTCTGCTGTTTCCGGTCTATAAACCTTACCATGCTGGTGCGGCGTGGGGGCTTTTTGGTTTGGTGAGGCAGTGGCGTCACCTGCTGCACTGGTTTGATTGAGCTGTGCGCTGTGGGGTTTTTGCACCGCTTTGCGCTTGCGTTTGCGCGCGTTTTGCCTGTGCCGTCGTTTGGCGGTGGATTTTGAAGTATTTTTAGCTGCCTGGGTATCGGCTTTGACGACAGCGACCATGCCGATAGCGCCCAGTTTACGCTGTAGCGCACGGGCGTTATCCTCGGTCATACCCCGTGCGATAGGCACAGACTTGCCGGAGAAAAACACCCCGGCATTGGCGGGATCATTGAGCTGCATCAGCTCAATGAAATCCCGCTCGGCTTTTGCCACGCTGACACCGGGTAGTAATGTGCCGTTAAACAGCAGTTGAAAGTTGCTCAGCTGCGGCCTCCCGATGTGCTGGCGTTTCAGTCCATTAGTGGACGCCTTTCATCATTTTGATGAGCAAAGGCGAAATCAGCAGCATTATTGCACCCGCGCCCAGACCCGTATACAAAAGCTTGGTGAAAAGATCAGTATATCCCGCAAGCGCCACTGCGACATCGGTGACAGTGCCATCTATGGTCTCCACCGCAGCGAGTTTGGATAACTGCACTGCGACGTATTCAGAATAGGCGGTGGCCAGGAACCAGGCGCCCATCATCACGCCCACCACGCGGTGAACCGAGAGTCTGGTGACCGCGGATAAGCCCACAGGTGACAGGCAAAGTTCGCCACAGGTGTGCAGCAAATAGGCCAGTACCATCCACCAGGCCGCCACCTTACCCGAGACATCGGGGTGGGTTGCGCCAAATACCAAGGCGCCAAAACCAAGACCTGCCTGGGCAATGCCCAAGGCAAATTTCACTGGTGTGCGCGGCTCCAGGCCGCGTCTGTTAAGAGCTGTCCACAGCCAGGCGAAGAACGGCGCACACAGGAAAATAAACAGCGAGTTAAAGGCGCCGAATTGTGCCGGAGCGAGTTCAACACCGAATAAGTGTCTGTCCATAACACGGTCGGCAAACAGGGTCATGGATGCCGCGCTTTGTTCAAACAAGGCCCAGAACACGACGGTGGAGACAATCAGCACCATCAACACCAGCATGCGGCTTCGCTCGGTGGAATCACAGCGGAAGGCGATAAACCACACAAGCCCCAAGGCAACGCCAATCGCCATGACGTTCAAGGTGCTGCTGACGACCGCATGGAACTGCAGCATCTGCCAGACCACGGCAACGGCGACAACACCGCACAGGTAAATGGTGAATTCCTTGTTAATACCGATGGGGGAGCGCTCTTTAAGCAGTTGCGGGTTGTCGGGTTCAGCATAACCGTGCAGGTGTTTTTGCCCAAAAGTAAATGTGCAAAGCCCCACTAACATGCCGATGCCCGCTGCGCCGAAGCCGTAGCCCCAACCGTATTTTTCGCCTAGCCAGCCACACAAAATGGTGGCGGCAAAAGCGCCGAGATTGATACCCATATAAAAAATGGTGAAGCCGGAGTCGCGGCGCGGATCATCCTCGCCGTAGAGCTGACCGACAATGGTGGAGATGTTGGGTTTCAAAAAGCCCACGCCGATCACAATCAAGGCCAAAGAGAAGTAAAATACCTGCAGCGCGCCGTTGTCGCGCACAATCTCACCGCTGATTAGACGAGCTTGATCGCCCTCAAAAGCCATACCCAGGTGCCCGAGCACCAGCAGGGAGCCACCAAAAACCACCGCTTTACGCATTCCCAGGTAGCGATCCGCAAGCAAGCCGCCCAGCACCGGCATGGCGTACACCAGCGCGGCATAACCCCCGAGCACTTCAAGACCAGCGTGGTCGGAAAACAGGTGATATTTGGTGAGGTAGAGCAGCAGCAGATACTTCATGCCGTAAAACGAAAAACGCTCCCACAGTTCAGTGGCAAAGCAGATTAACAGGCCTTTTGGATGTCCGAAGAAGGCGTTGTCTTTGAGTGGGTCGTAGTCGGTCGTTTGGTTCATGTTATTGATTCTCGATTGAAAAAGTACAACAGCAGCTCATGTTACAGGGTTTTGGGTGCCGCTGGCCAATAATGGCGGTGTTTCTCGCTGGAGCGGTGACCACAAAAATCCACTCTTTGGTGGTATTACACAATCTGCATGGCGCGCTGCGTTTTTTTTCGTGCGCGCTCGCGCCATGTCCAGCGGTTGTGGGGTTAAAGGTAGCCGTTGATTTTCGGGTGGCGTGGGTGCTTCGCCATTTGTAGAATGTGCGCATATAGGGCTTGGTGGCTCGCCCCTTCGCCCAACACCTGCTAGAATATGCGCCCCTTTTTGCTGGATCAATGCAGTGACAGTACGTTTTGTAGCCTCTTCAACCTTGCCCACACCCTTTGGGGTGTTTGATATCCACGGTTTTGAAGACTCCCGTGATAATAAAGAGCACGTGGTTTTGTCCATGGGTGATGTCGGCGATGGCGCGCCGGTGCTGATGCGTGTGCACTCCGAGTGTCTGACCGGTGATGCGCTGTTCAGCCAGCGCTGTGATTGTGGCAGCCAGCTTGCCGCAGCGCTTGAGGCCGTGGCCGCCGAGGGACGCGGGGCGGTGTTTTATCTGCGTCAGGAAGGGCGTGGCATTGGCCTGCTCAATAAAATTCGCGCCTATCACTTACAGGATCAGGGCGCGGACACAGTGGAAGCCAATGAACAACTGGGTTTTGAGCCCGATCAGCGCGACTACAAAATCCTGGCGCCGATGTTCGAGCATTTGCATATTCGCAGCGCGCGCCTGCTCACCAATAACCCGCGCAAAATGCAGGCCCTGGAAGATATGGGTGTGGCGGTGGTTGAGCGCCTGCCCTTGAACCCCGGCCGCAATCCCTACAACGAGCGCTATCTCAACACCAAGGCGGGTAAGCTGGGGCATTTGTTTTAGTGTTTCCTCTCACTGCAGGGGGGGGAGTCGGCACAATTTGAGCAATAGCATTTTTAGCTGCTGCGCCACACCACGAAATCCGCCAGATCGCGCAGGAAGTGGGCGCTCTCGCTGAACTCCCGCAGAGCCTCTCTGGCGAGCAGGCGCTGCTGTTCAGCGGCTGAGCGGGCTTTCTCCAGACCCAACAGGGTGACGTAGGTGGGTTTGTTATTGGCGGCGTCCTTGCCGGTGGTTTTGCCCAGGCTCGCCGCATCGCCCTGTACGTCCAGCACGTCATCGGCAATTTGAAAGGCGAGGCCGGTGGCGTTGCCGTAGTCTGTTAACGCCTTGCGCTGCTCGGTCGTGGCGGCAGCGCCGATAGCACCTATTTGAATGGCGGCGTTGATAAGCGCGCCCGTCTTTAGGCGGTGCATGGCGCTGAGTTCATCGAGGCATAAGCTGGTATCTTCGGCGCCAATATCCATCGCCTGACCGCCCACCATGCCGTTGTTGCCCGCCGCTTGTGACAACACTAACACCGCCTGCACACGCTGATGATCGCTGAGGTTCGGGGCGCTGGCGATAAGCTCAAAGGCCAGTGTTTGCAGGCCATCACCGACTAAAATAGCGGTGGCCTCATCAAAGGCTTTGTGACAGCTGGGTTTGCCCCGTCGCAGATCGTCGTTGTCCATGGCGGGCAGATCATCGTGGACCAGTGAATAGCAGTGGATTAACTCGATGCTGGCGGCCAGGGCGTCTAGTGCGGCGCTACTGGCATCGCCGTCAACGGCCTGTGCCGCGCCGTAGACCAGCGCGGGACGAATACGTTTACCGCCGTTTTCAACGCTGTAGCGTGAGGCGTCCAGCAGGCGTCTAACATGAGCTTGAGCTGCGCTGGGCAGTGATTCGGGCGCAAACAACTGCTCGTTCAAGAAACGGTTGATTCGCGTTTGGTACTGCTTTAATTGTTCTTTGAAAGCCATTGTCAGAAAGGGACGTCAGTGTCGTCAACGTCTGCGGTGTTGGCAGCGTTTTCGTCATCATCCGTGAAGTCATCATCGACCTCAAAGTCCTCTTCTTCCGACTCCATTAACACGGCCACTTTCTGCTGGGCACTCTCCAGCGCTTGCTGGGCGCTGCGGGTGAGTTTGATGCCTTTTTCAAAGGCTGCCAGTGATTCATCCAGTGATAAGTTGCCGCCTTCCATGGTCTCAAGAAGCTGTTCCAGCTGGTTTAGGGTGTCTTCGAAGCGCGGTTTGCCGGTGGACATGGTCTGGGCTCGTTATGTAATAAAGACGTTATTCTAGCGTTCGCGCCAGGGCGCGCATAGGGGTATAAAGGCTGTCGCGCGAAGAAATTTTGCGGTGCGATGGCCAGGGCGTCAGCGAACGGTGTCCACAGCCACTGGCGAGACCGGTGCAAGTTGCCGCAGGCGCGTGACAATGTGCGCACTGATACCCGCGCCGTCCAGCCCTGTTTCGCGGTATTGATCGTCGGGTTCGCCGTGCTCGATGTAGCGATCTGGCAGGCCGATCAACAGTGCGGGGGTGACGATGGCCGCAGCGCTCAGATACTCCGCCACCGCACTGCCCGCACCGCCAGCGACGGCGTTGTCCTCTACGGTAACCAGCAGATCGTGAGTACCTGCCAGTTCTTTGATGATGTCTTCGTCAAGGGGTTTTACCCAGCGCATATCCACCAAGGTGGCGTTCAATTCCTCGGCTGCCTCACGCGCGGCGCTTAAGCGCGTGCCAAAATTCAAAATGGCCACTTTTTGTCCGGCGCGCACCTGCACTGCGCGGCCGATGGGCAGTTCCGTCATGTGCTGCTCAATCAGCGCGCCGCTGCCGGTGCCGCGGGGGTAGCGCACCGCCGCCGGTCCCCTGTGTTGCCAGGCTGTGTAAAGCAGTTGGCGACACTCATTTTCATCAGATGGTGCTGCGATGATGAGCTGGGGGATGCAGCGCATAAAGCTCAAATCAAATGCGCCGTGGTGGGTGGGGCCGTCTGCTCCCACCAGTCCCGCGCGATCAATGGCGAAGGTCACATCCAGATTTTGCAGAGCGACATCGTGGATCAGTTGATCGTAGCCGCGCTGTAAAAACGTGGAGTAAATCGCCACCACGGGTTTCAAACCATCACAGGCAAGGCCGGCTGCCAGGGTCACCGCGTGTTGCTCGGCGATAGCGACATCGTAATAGCGCTCGGGGAAGCGCTCGGCAAATTCTACCATGCCGCTGCCTTCGCACATGGCGGGGGTGATGCCCACAATGCGGGGGTCTTGTGCGGCCATATCACATAACCAGCGCCCGAATACCGCCTGAAATTTTGGTTTTGCGGGTGCGCTGGGGGCTGGCACAGACGCTGCCGGCGGCGTAGCTTCCAGTTTGTTGATGGCGTGATAGCCCACCGGATCTTGTTCCGCAGGCTCAAAACCCTTGCCTTTGACAGTACGAATATGCAGGAACTGGGGCCCTTCCAGGTCTTTCATATTCTCCAGGGTAGTAATGAGCTGGGGTAAATTATGCCCATCTAACGGGCCGATATAGTGAAAACCCAGCTCCTCAAACAGGGTGCCCGGAGCGACCATACCTTTCATATGTTCTTCGGTGCGCTTGGCCAGTTCCCATGCCGGGCGGATTTTCTCCAGCACCTTTTTGGAGCCCTCGCGCATGGCAATATAGGTTTTACTGGCCCAGATACGGGCAAAATAACTGGCCAGGCCGCCCTGATTGTGGCCAATGGACATTTGATTGTCATTGAGTACCACCAGCATATTAGGGCGCTCGTGACCCGCGTGGGCGAGGGCTTCAAGCGCCATGCCGCCGGTGATCGCACCATCGCCAATAACCGCCACAGTCTTGCGATTGATACCCTGTGTGCGCGCCGCCAGCGCCATACCCATGGCGGCGGATATGCTGGTGGATGAATGGCCCACGCCGAAGGTGTCAAATTCGCTCTCACTGCGCTTGGGGAAGCCCGCCAAACCGCCGGATTGACGCATACCCGACATGGCGTGCTTGCGCCCGGTGAGAATTTTATGGGGGTAGGTCTGGTGACCTACATCCCAGACAATTCTGTCGTTGGGCGTATTGAACACATGATGTAGCGCGACGGTAAGCTCTACCACTCCCAAGCCGGCACCGAAGTGCCCACCCGAGCGTCCTACGCTGAACAGCAAAAAACTGCGCAGCTCATGGGTCAGTTGTAAAAGCTGTTGTTCGCTCAGTTGCCGGATGCCGGAAAGCCCCTCTTGCAGGGCATCCAATAGCGGTGTTTGCGGCGCTTGTCGTGGGATGGATGTGTGCATCGCCACAGTTTACAGATTTGTTGTGCCGCTGGCCACATCGCTTGTGTATATGTCGCTTATTCGAGCAGGAGTGCAATCTGGAGCGATACACGCTTTGTGTTGCCCATATTTGTAGCTCGCCTCAAATGGCCTCGGCGGGGCAGCAACCACAGCTTGAATACCCTACTCAAACCAATTGGGGAAATCCTGTTTGATTTGCTGGCGCAGGATAAACGACAGAATCAAATAGCCCTGGTTGTTGAGTTGTGTGCCGTTGCTGTGGAAGTATCGAGGGTTGGGTTGTTTGTTGACTCTGGCGAGCAGGCTGTTGCTGCGAAGAACGGTGATATGAGGCTGGGTATCGGCCCAGCTGATCAGTTTTTCAGTCAGTTCTTTGGTGCGTTGATAATACTGTGGTTGAGCAGGCAGGTTCAGTGGCGGGTAAAGGTAGATGTGGGCGATACTATCGTTGGTCATTACCTGCTGGGTGAACTCTTGAATGTCATTTAGCAGTTCGATGGGGCGTTTGTTTTGTCGCAAATGAAAATTGCTGCGATCAGGGAGCAGTACCACGATGCGCGGTTTTAAGTCTTCGAGCAGGGCTTCTATAAGGTAGGTAAGATCGTCCACGGTGGCGCTGCCAACGCCGCGGTTGACCACTGGCAGCGGTGCCAGTGTTTCCTCCAGGCCAGTCCAATGTACCACCTGACGCCCACCAGCGACTACCACCGAATGCTGCGTCGTGGCGTAGGGGGCATCGTTGCGGCGGACGCGTTCCAGCTTGTCGCGCCATACCTCCGGCGAAGGCTGCAGGAGTTGGTGCGTATCGACAACGGCTTTACCTGCCAGGTGCATCAGCGGCACTAACAGTAGAATAATCGGCAAGTAGTTTAGTAGTTTGTCGCGGTTCATCCTGTATGAGCGCTTCTCGTTATTTAGCCGCCAGTAGCGGGCGCTGGTAATCTGGCATCGATGGCGAATGCCTGCTTCATAAAACTAGGTTACACAAATAAAATAAGGCATTATTTTGCGATTGCGGTAGTATGCAGGGTATGAGTTATCACGGTCAAATACCCAAGTCAGAATTACCCATACTTCAGCTCGAAATACTGCTGGAGAGTATTTCACGTGCAGGCTTCATAGGTCACACCATGGCGATGGTGTTGGCGGGATCGCTGTTTTGGCCTTATGTGAGCGGAGCTGTCATTGTTGTGGTCGCGCTTGTTGTGGTGATACTGCTGGTGGTGCGCCACCAGTATGTTAGTTACGTCCTGCGTGAACAGCGTTTTCGTACACATTTCAAAGACGTATACAGGAATTGCCTGTTGGGGGGCGCAGTACTGGGTCTGATGTGGTCTGTGGCCTATCTGGTCAGTGCCCACTATCACATATTGCCCCAAGACCCCCAGCTGCATCTGTTTGTATTGATTATCACCATCGTGGGTGGCCTAGTGGCGCTTTCCGTGGTCATGCGCGAGTATTTTCTGGTGTTCACCTATTGCAGTGTATGGCCTATCGCCTGGTATCTGATTGTCAACTACGATTTACATACCTATAACCTGTTTATGGGGGTTCTGGGTCTGCTGTTTTGCGCAGTGGTGACGCGTCTTAGCCTGCCGGTGCACGAAAGCTTCAATGAGGTGTTGTCTGCCTACTGGGAGCGGGAAAACATGTCCAGAGAGCTGGGTGAGCTGACGGTTTCACTGCGCGAGCGCAATCGTGAGCTGAACGATGCCAAGCAGCGCCTGACCCAGTTGGCACGCCTCGATGAGCTGACCGGGCTCGGCAATCGACGCATGGTCAATGCGGTTATTACCGATGAGCTTAACCGCGCACGGCGGGTGGGGTCAGCGCTGTCACTGATTCTGCTGGATGTGGATTTTTTCAAGAAGTACAACGATACCTACGGCCATCCAGAGGGTGATTACGTGTTGAGGACCCTGGCCTGTATGATGCGTCAGGTAGTCAGTCGCGCTGGTGAGGTGGCGGCGCGTTACGGGGGCGAGGAGTTTGTTTTGGTGCTGCCCGGCAGTGACGCCGATGCCGCAAGGGCAGTGGCGCAGCGCTTGCAGAAAATGGTGGCGCTTGAGGCGATGGAGCATAAAACCTCCGACGTCGCCGATGTGGTTACCCTGTCACAGGGTTTGGTCACCTATTACGGGCGTGGCGAAGTGGACGCTGAACAGTTACTCAAGGCCGCTGATGATGCCCTGTACGAAGCGAAAGCCAACGGGCGTATGTGTATTGTGAGCACACATATCGATTGAGTGCAGTGCTCGCCGTGCTGGCGAAATGTCTGTTAGTGCTCGCCCTGCTGTTTGAAACGATGAATTTGTCGGCGCTGGCGTTTGTTGGGGCGCGTCGCGGGGCGCTCAACCATACCCCCAGCGGCTTTGCGCAGTTCGGCGTTTTGTTTGCGTCTGTGCTCACTCTCGGCAGTTTCCCGGTAGAGTTTTTGCGCCTCGGGTGCGCCGCGGCGCTGTTCGGACAACGCCAGCACTTCCACGTCCTTCTCATCCCAGCCCTGGCGAATGCGAAGGGTGTCACCCACACTGATTTCTTTTGAGACTTTGACCCGGTGGCCATCTAACTGCACCTTGCCGCCCTCAATGGCGTTTTTTGCCAGGCTGCGAGTCTTGAAAAAACGTGCCGCCCACAGCCACTTATCCAAACGCAGTTTGTCCATCAGCAGATGACCCGTTCAGGTTGTGCCAGCGGTGGCATGATTTCGTCAAAATGGTGAATACTGGGGAATTGCGTATCCAGGCGCCGCTGTTGTTGGCTGTCGGGTTGGGTGAGGGTGAGCAGGTGAGCGATCCCAAAATCCTGCGCGGCTTGCAGTACACTGAGGGTGTCGTCGATAAACAGGGTTCGATCCGGGTTAAAGGGATGCAGCTTCATCAGGGCGTGCCAGAAATCTTGCTGTTCCTTGGGGGCGGCGAGGTCATGCGAAATGACGAGATGGTCGAAATAGTGGGCAATGGGAACCTGCTCCATTTTTAAATCCACGGTGTCCCTATGCGCATTTGTCACTAACAGCACCTCCTGCGGGCCCTGTTGCAAGTGCTGCAAAAACTGTTCGGTAAAGGGCCGGATCTGGATGCGGTGACGGATTTCCCGCTTCAGTGCAACGATATCCAGCCCCAGTTGTTCCGACCAGTAATCCAAGGAGTACCAGTTAAGTGTGCCCTGGGTGTCGGCAAACAGCTTGTTCAGCTCAGCGCGCACCGTATCATCGTCTCTGCCCTGGCTGGCAACGTAGACATCGGGCAATTGCTGTTGCCAGAAATAGTTGTCAAAGTGTAAGTCAAGCAGTGTGCCGTCCATGTCCAGCAGCACGGTGTCTATCTCGCGCCAATTGATCATTCTTGTATTTTCCAGCGGTCTGGGGTGTGAGGATGTAGTACAATGGCGCGCATATCAGTGTAAGGATGTCTCGTGTCGGGTTTAAAACAATGGATAGCGCCACTACTTGACCTTTGCGATGACGCAGGGGTGCTGATCCGCAGGCACTATCATAACGCACAAACCACGCAGGTTTCCTACAAAATTGATCAGTCGCCTGTTACTCAGGCTGACCTTGACGCCCACGATGTGCTGGTGGCAGGTCTGGCGACACTGACACCCAAGCTGCCGATCCTGTCCGAGGAAAGCAGTGCAACACAATATGACAAGCGCCACAACTGGCAGCGATTCTGGTTATTGGATCCCCTGGATGGTACGCGCGAGTTTATTGCTCGCACTGGTGATTTTTCCGTCAATATCGCATTGATCGATGCGCATAAAAGCGTATTGGGCGTGTTGTATTTACCCTTGCAGAATGTCGCTTATGTGGGTGTGTCTGGTGAGCGCGCGCAGTTGTGGGATTTGGGCAGCGACGCTGAGCCCCGCGATCTATGCGCGCGAGCACTTGCGGATCAGTTGGTGATTTGCGGCAGTCGCCAAGGTGCCTGCCCGCAGACACAGCAGCGGTTTATGCGGTGGTGTAAAACCCAGAAGCCGGAGCTCGATGTGCTAAGCAGCGGCGGCGCGATGAAATTTTGCCAGTTGGCAGACGGCGTGGCCGATTGCTACCCACGCTATTTACCCTGTTGCGAATGGGACGTTGCTGCAGGGCAGGCCCTGCTCGAAGCGGCTGGTGGTTGTGTGGTGGATATGCAGGGTGTGCCACTGCGCTACAACACGCGCGAGAGCCTGTACAGCCCGCATTTTCTGGCGATTGCCGACCCCGCTGCGCCACTGTGGCGAACCTTCGCGCGAGAGCATGGCTGGAGCACATTTGCGGCCTTGGAAAGTAGGACTGGCTGATACTTTGCGGTATAGTTAAGCAAGTAGCGGCTGATGTAATGAAAAACGCATGACTATTCCAACCAAAGACGGCTCGGGCAGCGCACCGAAGCAAAGCGGTGCCAGCGGTGATGAGCCTATCACTCCGGGCATGCAGTTGCTAATGTTGCAAAATCAGCATCGGGCGCTGGATGATAAAATCACCGAGCTGTACACTTTTCCCTACCGCAACCAGATTCTCCTGCAACGGCTGAAAAAGCAAAAACTGCGCCTGAAGGATGCAATTGAGCGTTTGAAGGACGAAATGATCCCCGATCTTAACGCCTAGCCCGAAAAACCATTTACTGGTGAAACATCCGGGTTAAAGGACTATGCAATGAACTACGTACCCTACGCCGTGCCTTTTTTTATTGTCGCGATGATTGTTGAGCTGTGGTACGGCATTGCGCAAAAACACAATACCTACCGCCTTAACGATACGGTGGGCAGTTTAATGTTGGGGATTTTGAGCCAGGCGCGACGTTTTGTGGTGCTCGGGGTGTCGGCTATTGTATACGACATGATAGTGCAGCATTTTTCCCTCTGGCAGATGAACGCCAGCCATTGGGGAACCTGGGTTTTCGCCCTGGTGTTTTACGATTTTTGCTACTACTGGCTGCACCGCCTGGGGCACGAGCGCACAATTCTGTGGGCGGCGCACGTCGCCCATCACCAAAGTGAAGAGTACAACTTAAGCACCGCTTTGCGTCAGACCTCTACCGGGTTTTTATTCAGTTGGATTTTTTACATTCCCCTGTTTGTCTGCGGTGTGCCCGCGGAGGTTGTGGTGTCCGTTGGTTCTATCAATCTGATTTACCAGTTCTGGGTGCATACCCGTCATGTGCCCAAGCTGGGTTGGTATGAGTGGATATTTGTAACACCCTCCAACCACCGTGTGCATCACGCCCAAAACGATACCTATATCGACAGAAATTATGGTGGAATTTTTATCCTGTGGGACAGACTGTTCGGTACGTTTCAGGAGGAGCTGGATGAGGAACCCTGTGTGTACGGCATTCGCGGCCCCATCCGCAGTTTTAGTGCTTTTACCGCCCTGACGCATATTTATGTCTATATGGCCAAGGATATATGGCATACCAAAAAACTCAGCGATAAGTTGCGGGTGTTGATTGGGCGCACCGGCTGGCGACCCGCAGATGTTAACGCGCAGTTCCCGCTTCCCAAACACGACCTGGCGAGTTTTCAACGCTTTGATCCAAGCGTGCCGCGCCTGGTTTCTGGCTATGCGTTTTTGCAGCTTATCGCCGTGGCGACCCTGGGTAAAATACTCGAAATTTCAGAGCTGAGCTATGCCGGTGGCTGTTTTTTGGCCCTGTCCATGCTGTGGTGCGCCACCTCCACGGGTTGGTGGTTGGATGCAAACCCAAGGGCACTGTTTCTGGATGCCGCGCGTTTGCTTGTGTTGCTGGCGGGTGTGTCGCTGCCAGCGCTTGCCCTGCCGTCTTCACTGCACAGCGGCGTGATGATTTACGTGGCGCTTAACGCAGCGCTACTGGTGCTGCTGTTTCTGATTGCCAACCCGGATGATTCAGCGCCGCTTGGCTGCGAACAGGTGTAGCAGCCAGGCGCAAAGACCAGCGCTGATTGTGTCGAGTATTGCCTGGGCGTAACTCAGCCAATTGCCATCAAGTCCTGTGGCCTGTAGGAGATACAAAGTGGTGCCAATGGGTGCGAGAATACCCAGTAGCAAAGCCAGTTGAGAGAGTCCCAGCAGCCCAATGCAAACCAGCAAATACACCGCGCCAAACAGAGCGCGAAGCAGGGCGGGCTCACTAAGTGGCACAAACCAGAGCTGAACGACGTGTGCAAAACCCGACACACCGACCAGCACGGCGGCAAGCGTACGCAGATAAACCGGGTTTTGCTGTTGCATTAGTGATTATTATTGCGCCAGCTTTTCCAGCATTGCACGCGCGGTGCGTGAACCATTAGGGCGTTCAAGCGCATCGCTGATAGCCTGTCCTGCGAGAATCAGCGCGCGAAGATCAATCCCCGTATCAAAACCCAGACCCTGGAGCATATAGAGCACATCTTCCGTGGCGACATTGCCCGAAGCCCCGTGCGCATAGGGGCATCCGCCCAAGCCCGCCACCGAGGTATCGACAGTGCGGATACCGTGTTCAAGCGCCACGTAGATATTGGCAAGCGCCTGACCGTAGGTGTCGTGACAGTGCACGGCGAGTTTTTCCGCGGGAATGGTTTTTAGCAGAACGCTCAACAGTCGCGCCATCGAACCCGCATTGCCGGTGCCGATGGTATCGCCGAGGGAGATTTCGTAGCAGCCCATTTCCAACAGCTGCGCACTTACCTCAAGCACCGCTTCGGGTGAGACCTCACCCTGATAGGGGCAGCCTAAAACACAGGAAACATAGCCGCGCACGGGCATATTGTGCTGTTTAGCGAGGCTCATTAACTCTTCAAAACGGGTCAGGCTTTCGGCGATAGAGCAATTGATGTTTTTTTGCGAAAATGCCTCCGACGCTGCACCAAAAACCGCCACTTCGTCGGCGCCTGCGGCGATGGCGCGCTCAAAACCCTTCACATTCGGGGTCAAGGCGCTGTAGCGTACGTCGGGTTTTCTTTGAATGCCCGCAAACACCTCGGCACTATCTTGCATCTGCGGCACCCACTTGGGGTTGACGAAACTGCCGGTTTCAATCACCCGCAACCCGGCTTCCGCAAGCGCATTGACCAGTGCAATTTTCGCCTCGGTGCTAAGAGGGCCGCTCTCATTTTGCAGGCCGTCGCGCGGGCCAACCTCTACCAGGGTAACGGGCTTATTGGTATCAATCACAGTATTTACTCCGCTGCCGCCTGGAAATCGAGCAGTGGCGCGCCGCCATCAACCAGCTCGCCCGGTTGGTAAAAGAATTCGCCCACACTGCCATCCTCCGGTGCGTTAATACTGTGCTCCATTTTCATGGCCTCCATCAGTAATAGTGGCGTACCTTTTTCGACGCTTTGTCCAGGCTCTGCCAATAGTGCAACGATGGTGCCATTCATGGGGGCGCAGAGCGCATTGGCATTGTCGCCCAGGGCGTGCTCGCCGGTGTCGGGCAGAACTTCCTCAAACGTGATGTGTTGAGGGCCGCAATAAAGCGTGCAATGCTCATCTCCACTGGCCAATTGCACCGTTTGGCGATGACCGTCCTGAGTAAAATGCCAGCCTTGCGAGCCTTCTGTCACAGAGATAGTCTGGGTAACATCGTTGATCGTCACTTGGTAATTATCGCCGTCCTGCAGAATCTGTGCGGCCAGTTCGCTGCCCTTATAGTTCAGCGTTAATTTGTGCATATGCAGCTTGTTAAGACGCCAGGCATTGTGTTCCTGCCAGGGAGAGAATGGATCATTGGCGATATGTTTCAGCGGCTTTTTATAGCGATTTAACAATACCGCCAGCGCAGCGAAACACAGTAGTTTGTCGCCGCTGTCATCGGCCTTGAATATCAGCTCGTGATGGCGCTCGATAAAGCGTGTGTCTAAATCCAGGTCGATAAACGGCTGTGCGCTCGCCAAACGGTAGAGAAAGTCGATGTTAGTGACCGTGCCGCCGATACGATATTCCGTCAAACTGCGCGCCAGGCGAGCCAGCGCGCGTTCGCGGTTTTCATCCCACACGATGAGCTTGGCGATCATGGGGTCGTAATGCACGCTGATTTCATCGCCCTCGCGTACACCTGTGTCAACGCGAACATGCACTGACGGTGCCGGTGGGCGTAAAAAATGCAGGGTGCCAGTGGCGGGTAAAAAATCATTCGCCGGGTCTTCGGCGTAAATACGTGCCTCAAAGGCGTGGCCGTTAGTGGTAATCTGTTCCTGCGCCAGAGGCAGCGGTTCACCAGCGGCGACCTGCAACTGCCATTTGACCAGATCCTGCCCGGTAATCATTTCCGTAACGGGATGTTCCACCTGCAGGCGAGTGTTCATTTCCATAAAATAAAACTCGCCGGTTTTATCCAATAAAAATTCCACTGTGCCAGCGCCGCAATAGTTGATGGCCTTCGCCGCCTGCACTGCGGCCTCGCCCATTTGCACACGCAGCGCATCGCTTAAACCCGGTGCGGGAGCCTCTTCAATAACTTTTTGGTGACGGCGTTGCAGTGAACAATCGCGCTCGGCAAGATAGACACCATTACCCAGGGAGTCGCAAAACACCTGCACTTCTACATGTCGAGGCTGAGTGAGGTATTTCTCGACCAGCATATCATCGTCGCCGAAGCTGGCCAGCGCTTCGCGTTTGGCTGCTGCCAGTGCATCGTCAAATGCATCGCTGTGTTCAACCTGGCGCATCCCCTTGCCACCACCACCGGCGGTGGCTTTTAGCAGCACGGGGTAGCCCATATCATCGGCGGCCTTTTTCAAGGTCTGCGGGCTTTGGTCGTCACCGTGATAGCCGGGCACCAGGGGCACACCGGCGTTTTCCATAATGACTTTGGCATTGGATTTTGAACCCATCGCCGAAATTGCCTCGGCGCTCGGCCCTACGAATACCACACCGGCCTCTTTACATTGCCGGGCAAAGTCGGCGTTTTCAGATAAAAAACCATACCCGGGGTGAATTGCCTGGGCGCCGGTATCCTTTGCTATCTGTAAAATAAGGTCGCTGCGCAGATAGGAGTCCTTTGCTGCGGCCGGCCCCAAATAAACCGCCTCGTCGGCCAGTTCCACATGCAGTGCACGCTGGTCGGCATCGGAATAGACGGCGACGGTGGTAATACCCATCTCACGGGCAGTGTGGATAACACGGCAGGCAATTTCGCCGCGGTTGGCAATCAGTAATTTATTAAACATTCGTGTCATCCTCGTTTTGTAGCCAAGCGGGACTGCGTTTTTCTAAAAAAGCACCTAAACCTTCCTGCGCCTCATCGCTGGCGCGAATCGTGGCTATGCGCTCGCAGGTGTATTCGATGAGCTTGTCGTCAATGGCTTTTCCGCCAATTTCGTTGACCAGATTTTTGGCCGCGCGCACCGCCTGCGGGCCACATGTTAAGATGCTGTTTACTTCGTTTTGTACGGCGCTATCCAAATCCTCGGGCGCCACAACGTCTGCAACAAGCCCAAGGTGATAAGCGGTGTTGGCTCGAAAGCGCTCGCCGGTCATAAAATAGCGCCTTGATGCGCGCTCGCCAATGGCTCTGACAACATAGGGGCCAATCGTCGCGGGAATCAAGCCGATACGGACTTCGGACAGCGAGAACACAGCGCGCTCACTGGCCAGCGCCATATCGCAACAACTGACCAGACCCACGGCGCCGCCAAAGGTCGCGCCTTGTACCGCGGCAATGGTGGGCTGTGGCATCTCGGCCAGTGTTTTTAACATGCGCGCCAGCTCGCGGGCATCCTGCAGGTTGTCGTCATAGCTGTAATTGACCATGCGTTTCATCCAGCCAAGGTCTGCCCCCGCTGAAAAACTGCGGCCATTACTGGCCAGGATCATCACCCGCACATCGTCGTTGTTGGCTATGTCCTGAAAACTCTGGGTGAGGGCCTGTATCAAAACGTCATCAAAGGCGTTGTGCTTTTCCGGGTCATTGAGCGTGACCGTTGCTACGCCGCGCCCATCAATGCTGGTTAGAATAGTGTCTGGTTGGTTCATGGGCAGCCTCACATGCGAATAACGCCAAATTGCGTGTCTTCAATCGGCGCGTTTAGTGCAGCGGAAATACTGAGCGCCAACACTTCGCGGGTGTCTACTGGGTCGATAACGCCGTCGTCCCACAATCTGGCACTGGCGTAGTAGGGGTGACCCTGATGCTCGTACATGTCCAAAATGGGCTGTTTAAACGCGGCTTCTTCAGCGTCATCCATAGACTTACCCTGGCGCGCTAATTGATCCTGCTTTACGGTACTGAGCACGCCGGCGGCCTGCTCGCCACCCATCACGGAAATACGCGCGTTGGGCCACATAAACATAAAGCGCGGCTCGTAGGCGCGGCCACACATGGCGTAGTTGCCGGCGCCGAATGAGCCACCAATCACCACGGTAAATTTAGGCACATTGGTACAGGCTACCGCATGCACCATTTTTGCACCGTGTTTGGCGATGCCTCCCGCCTCGTATTGCTTGCCCACCATAAAACCTGTGATGTTCTGTAGAAATACCAAGGGGATTTTGCGCAGGGAACACAGTTCGATAAAGTGGGCGCCTTTTTCGGCGGATTCGCCAAACAAAATACCGTTGTTGGCGATAATGCCGATCGGATAACCGTGCAGACGGGCAAAGCCACAAACCAGGGTGGAGCCGTAAAGCGCTTTGAATTCATCAAATTCAGAGCCATCGACCAGGCGGGCAATGACTTCGCGAATATCGAAAGGCTGACGAGTATCTTTTGGAATAATGCCGTACAGCTCTTTGGGGTCATATTTGGGGGGCACGGGTTTTTGAATGTCCACCGTCTGAGGCTTGATACGATTCAGGCGCGATACCTCATTGCGTGTCAGCGCCAGCGCGTGCTCCTCGTTATTGGCGTAGTGGTCAGTAACGCCGGAATTGCGACAGTGCACATCCGCGCCGCCTAATTCCTCTGCACTTACCACTTCACCCGTGGCGGCTTTTACCAGCGGCGGGCCACCTAAGAAAATGGTGCCCTGTTCTTTTACGATGATTGACTCATCGGCCATGGCGGGCAAATAGGCCCCGCCAGCGGTGCAAGAACCCATTACCGCTGCAATCTGCGCGATGCCCTTGGAAGACATGCGCGCCTGATTGTAAAACGCGCGGCCAAAATGTTCGCGATCGGGGAATACTTCCGCCTGCAGTGGTAAAAATGCACCACCGGAATCCACCACGTACACACAGGGTAGATTGTTTTGCTCGGCAATGGTCTGGGCTCGCGCCTGCTTTTTAATCGTCAGCGGATAATAAGTGCCGCCCTTCACCGTGGCATCGTTGACAAAAATCATGCACTCAGTGCCGGCGATACGGCCAATACCGGTGATGATGCCGGCGCTTGGTACATTATCTTCGTACACCTTATAGGCCGCGAGTTGCGATAACTCCAAAAATGGCGAGCCGGGATCCAGCAGACCGTCCAAACGGTCGCGGGGCAGTAATTTACCGCGCGCTACATGCTGTGCACGGCTTTTTTCACTGCCGCCCAGGGCAATTTCGGCCACGACTTTTTTAAGGTCGTCTACCTGGGTTTGCATGTGCTCGGCGTTGGCAATAAATGCAGCGTCGCGGGTATTTATCGTAGATTGAATAACACGCATAACGGGCTCCTAGCGCGTGGCTTTAAACAGTTCACGCCCAATCAACATGCGGCGAATTTCCGATGTGCCTGCGCCAATTTCGTAGAGTTTCGCATCGCGCAGCAGGCGTCCAGCATTTGAATCGTTGGTGTAACCGAAACCGCCAAGCGCCTGAATGGTCTGCAGCGCCATTTGCGTGGCGCGCTCGGCGGTGTATAAAATCACTGCGGCGCAGTCCTGGCGGGTCTCTTCGCCGCGATCACAAGCACCAGCGACGGCGTACAAATACGCGCGCGATGCGTTCAGATCGGCGTACATATCAGCAAGTTTGCCCTGCATCAACTGGAATTCACCGATGGATTTGCCAAACTGCTTGCGCTCGTGCAGATAGGGAAGCACCTCGTCAACACAGTTTTGCATAATGCCGACAGGGCCGCCGGATAACACGGTGCGTTCGTAATCCAGGCCGGACATCAAGATCGCCGCGCCATCGCCTTCGTTGCGCATTAAGTTTTCGGCGGGTACGCGGGCGTCTTCAAACACCAGTTCGCAGGTGTTGGAACCCCGCATGCCGAGTTTGTCGAGTTTGGGAGAGCGAGAGAACCCGGGTGTGTCGCGCTCGACAATAAATGCGCTGACACTTTTGGAGCCGGCGTTGGGGTCGGTTTTGGCGTAGATGATGTAGACATCGGCGTCCGGGCCGTTGGTAATCCACATTTTCGCGCCATTTAAGACATAGCTGTCGCCATCTTTGCGCGCTTGCAGGGTCATGCTCATTACGTCCGAGCCCGCGCCGGGTTCAGACATCGCCAGCGCGCCTATGTGCTCACCGCTACACAGTTTTGGTAAGTATTTCTCTTTTTGCGCCTGTGAACCGTTTTTGCGGAGCTGGTTAAGACATAAATTGGACATCGCACCATAGGATAAGCCCACCGAAGCCGAAGCGCGGGAGATTTCTTCCATGACCACGGAGTGGGCGAGATAACCCATGCCGCTGCCACCAAATTCTTCTTCTACGGTAATACCCAGCAGCCCCATGTCGCCAAACACGCGCCAGAGGTCTTTGGGAAAATCGTTGGTTTTGTCGATTTCTGCGGCCTGTGGGGCAATGTGTTTTTGGCACATTTGATACACAGCGTCGCGCAGCATATCAATGTCTTCACCAAGGCCGAAGTTGAGAGTAGGGTATGCGGCGTTCATCCTGTTATCCTTCCTTTTTTTGAGTCGTTGATAAATTCTGTTCACACAGCGCTCGCACCTCATCGAGGCTGTCGAGCATTTCGGTAATATCGCGCTGCTGTTGCAGCAATCTGTCGCGGCGCTCGTTGATCGTGGTCAATAAGGTGCTGAGCTGTTGCTGATTACTGCTGTCGTCGCGCTGGTAGAGGTCGATAATTTCCACGCTTTCTTTGAGGCTCATGCCGAGGCGCTTGCCCCGTAAAATAAGCTTGATACGGACGCGATCAGCATCGGAAAACAGACGTTTCGTGCCTTCGCGCCTGGGTTTGACGTAACCCTGCTCCTCGTAAAAGCGAATCGTACGCGTGGTGACGTCAAATTCTTTGGCGAGCTCTGATATGGTGTGAAATGCCGACATAGCTGCCTTTTAAATTATGATGATTAATAAGGGTAGTTTACGTAAACGTAATGATGTGTCAAGAGGATTTTTGCCCGGCGATGGCGGGATTGTGGGAGCGGTGTTTGTTTGGTCGGTTAAACAGTCGATTTGGGTGCTTGTTTTGCGGCCTCGCAGGGGTGTGGTTATCGTTTCGGGCCAGGTGCAGGCGGCGACTGCAACAGCCCTCGGCTCGTGTGCTCTGGCGGTGAATGTGGCCGTGATATATTTGCCGTTACGCTTTACGATGGGCTGTTATTGCAAGCGCTGTCAGCACTGTGATAAATGTCGCGGGTTATATCGATACAGGAGTTGGCGGCCTAAGTTTGATACACTTTAGTTCGAGTGCAAAAAGACAGCGATAAGAGGCGAGAAGCCATGCCCAAAACTGATTTACTCCCCCTGTTAGCCGATGGCGAGTTTCACTCTGGTCAGGAATTGGCGGATGTCCTGGGCGTTTCCCGCACGGCAGTGTGGAAGCAATTGCAGCGTTTGGATGAACTCGGTTTGCAGGTGGAATCATCCAAAGTACAGGGTTATCGTCTCGTCGGTGGCCTGGATTTACTCGATGAGCCACGGCTTGTCAGCTTGTTAAAACCGGAAGCCGCGGCCTGTTTGAGTTCGTTCGATATTCTGGAGACCGTGGATTCCACCAACGCTTATGTGCTTAGACAAATGGCGGAAGGTGCGATGTCCGGCTGTGTCTGCAGTGCCGAACAGCAAGATGCTGGACGCGGGCGACGCGGTCGGGACTGGGTCAGCCCGTTTGCGCGCAATATCTATGTGTCTTTGGGTTGGCAGTTCAACCGCGGTGCGGCCAGCCTTGAGGGGTTGAGCCTCGCTGTAGGGGTGGCAATTGCTGAAGCGCTGGGTGATTGCGGTATCGATGGTGTAACCCTCAAGTGGCCAAATGACCTCATGTACAAGCGCGCAAAACTCGGTGGTGTGTTGATCGAAATGAGCGGTGATGCCTCGGGCGTTTGTCAGGTAGTGGTGGGTATTGGCCTGAACGTCAATATGCCCCCTGAGCAGGCCACTGCCATTGAGCAGAACTGGACAGATTTGGCCAGTATGCACCCCGGTAAGCTGCCTTCGCGCAACGAGGTGTTGGCGGCCATACTAAGTCGTGTCCTGCCCTTGCTGGCCCATTGGGATGAAACCGGCTTTGCCCCCTGGCGGGAGCGCTGGCGGGCGCGGGATGCTTTTGCCGACTCGTCTGTGCAGGTCATTATCGGTGAGCAGGTCGTGGCGGGTATTGCAAGCGGTGTGGACGAGCGCGGCGCATTGTTGCTGGAAACCAGTGCGGGCGTGCAGCCGTTTTTGGGTGGAGAAATTTCCATGCGCGACGCCGCCGATGCCTGATTTGTGTTTGCAGCTCGATGTGGGTAACAGCAGCGCAAAATGGCGTCTGATAGACTTGCGCGCGCCCGATACGGTGCTTGCGCGTGGTAAGCTCACCGACGATAGCGCCAGCGAACAAGCGCTGTTGAGCTGCAGTGAGTCTTTGAGCGATATTTGGATTGCCAGCGTTGCCAATGCCGATAACGAGCGGGCACTGGTCGCTGCGCTGCGCAAGCGGTGGCAGGTCTCCCCCTGGTTTGCGCGCACGTCCGCCCAAACCGGTACTTTGAAGAACAGTTACGCGCAGCCTCATCGCATGGGCGTTGATCGCTGGTTGGCCATGTTGGCGGCGCAACAGCGAATGGCGGGGCGGTTTTGCGTGGTCGATGCGGGTTCTGCGCTCACCATCGACCTGGTGGCCGCTACTGGTGAGCACGAGGGCGGGTTTATCATTCCCGGCGTGGCCTTGATGGAGGGTGCGCTGCTGCGCGATACGCAAAAGGTGCGTTATACGCGCGCGGTCGATTACGCGCTTACGCCGGGTACATCCACCGCTGAAGCCGTGCGTCACGGGGTTGCCCTGGCACAGTGCGGTGCCGTGGCGCTGATATTGCAACGGGAGGGCCTGAACTTTGACCAGCTTGTGCTGTGCGGCGGTGCGGGCAGGGTGCTGGGTGAACTTCTCGGTGGCGGCAAGTATGTGGAAGACCTGGTGTTTGAAGGTTTGTCGCAAATGGCGCTGGCGGCAAAAAACAAAAAAATTAGCTAAACCGTTTGCAAGATTGCACCGCTTTGACTAGAATTGCCGCCCTCACTTCGCGCAAGCGCTGGTTCACTGGCTGCGCGCAATGCAACGTGTATGGCTGGCGTAGCTCAGTAGGTAGAGCAGCTGACTTGTAATCAGCCGGTCGGGGGTTCGATTCCTCTCGCCAGCTCCATTGCGTTGTTTCAAGTTGTACCATTTCTGTGAAAAATCCCTTATAAAACAGCTGCTTGATATAGTGCGACCAGTCGTACGTCCGTTAGCGTTGCTTGTCAATTTGTTGTATGGGGCTGTGGTTACAAAGCTATTGACCCTCTTAATTGTTGTTACTACAATAATTTTGTGAATATCGAATATGACCCCGATAAGAACGCCCGCAATGTTGAAAAGCACGGCATCGGCTTTGAACAGGTGCGCCTGTTTGACTTTGAAAAAGCCGTTATCGAGCAGGATGAGCGTTTTGAGTATGGCGAGCCTCGCTTTAATGCGTTTGGTTCTATCGGTGAGAGAATGTATGTGCTCACCTTTACTGTTCGCCGGTCTGCGGTGCGTGTTATTAGCTTGAGAAAAGCCAACAAAAGAGAGGTGAAGCGCAATGAAAGAAAATAAATACGACGCAGATGGTAGCTTGCTTGAGCTGGGCGATGATTTTTTTAAAAATGCCAAAACGGGTGCAGGGCTGGCCGAAACAAACCCCGCTATTGCCAAGCTGATAGAAGCCCAAAAAGACGGCGTTTTAGCGGTGCGCCCAGTGGGTCGGCCCGTGTCAGATAACCCCAAGCAATCTACCACCGTGCGCTTAGATTCGCAGGTGCTGGACTTTTTCAAGGCTGGCGGTAAGGGTTGGCAAACCCGCATTAATGCAGTACTGCGTGAGCATGTAAAAAAAGCGCAGAGCTGAGTAAAAAATCTTGCTTTTTTTACTCAGTCAGCCTCCCGGATTCTCGGCGGCGAGTCGTCAAAAATGTTCTTTTGTGCATTTTTCAGCGGCGTAGTCATTGAATAATAACGACATGCGGCGGCACGCGCTGCGCGCGGGTGTGGCGTTGTATTTGCAGCATTGACGTTGCGCGTCCGCCCCGGGACGGGGCGAGGGCGTTTAATGTAGCTCTTTCAGCCGTGGTGCCGTACCCCGTCCATCTGGCTTACCTGGACGGGACAGCGAGATCAGGACGAGGCGGTCAGTCCCTGACAATAATATCGTTTCGCGACACCGCGCTGATATCACGGTGCCCCGTAAATGCCATCGTTGTTGAAGCTTCCTCGTAGAAAATCTCCAGCATTCTGGTCACGCCTTGTTCACCCATAGCACCTACCGCATACACCAGTGGGCGACCCACGAGGACGGCTTTGGCGCCGAGCGCTACAGCGCGCAGCATGTCCTGCCCCGAGCGAATCCCGCTGTCCATCCAAACTTCCATACCATCGCCGACGTTATCGACAATTTCGGGGAGTACGCTGATAGCCGAGGGTGCGCCGTCGAGCTGCCGACCGCCGTGGTTGGAGACGACAATGGCCTCTGCGCCGATGGCCTTACACTTTTCGGCATCTTCTGTTTCCATAATGCCCTTTATGATGAGCGGGCCGTCCCACTGGTCGCGGAAGCGTTTGACGTTATCCCAATTGAGATTTTTATCGAAGCTCGCCGCTGTCCAGGCCATGAGATCGCCCATATCGTCCACGCCCGCAGCGTGACCCTGGATGTTGCCAAAGCTCTGGTTTTTGGTGCGCGCCATGTTGAGCGCCCAGCGCGGACGACGGCCCATATCGAGTATGTTTTTCAGGGTCAAACCCGGTTTGGTCGACAGGCCATTGCGGTGATCCGCGTGGCGCTTGCCGATGACCTGCAAATCGAGCGTCAGTACCAGTGCCGAGCAGCGCACGGCCTTAGCTCGCTCGATCAAACTGCGGGTAAAGTCCTGATCCTTTTGCGCGTAGAGTTGAAACCAAAACGGGCTTTGCGTAGCCTCTGCCACGGCCTCCATCGAGCAGACGCTCATGGTTGATAGGGTAAACGGCACGCCAAAACGCTCGGCGGCGCGGGCGGCTTTAATCTCGCCATCGGCGTGCTGCATACCCAGCAGCCCCACTGGCGCAAGGCCCAGTGGCATTTTGTAGTTGGTGCCGAGCAGTGTGGTCTCAAGACTCAGCGGCTCAAGCTCTCGCGCCACGCGCTGGCGAAAATAGATTTTTTTAAAATCCTGCACGTTGTCCGCGAGGGTTTGCTGGCTCCAGGAGCCGGACTCCGCATAGCCTCGGAACATCTTGGGTACGCGCTTGTGATACAGGGTTCGCAGGTCTTCTAATTCTAATATCATGCTGTACTCCATCGTTTTTTTTGCAGTACAGGGGAATTATAAGAAAAACAGGAAGACTTGTCTTGTATTGCTTGCCCCTCCTCCACACTGGGGAGGGGCGTAAATGGGAGGAGGTGTGGGCGGTTGTTACTGCCAGCGACCGCCCAGCAGGCGAGGCGGCAGTGAGAAAAACACGGCGTCGTTGTGAATCACCGATCGACTTCGATAAAGTGATCGCTGAACCGAAGAGCCGTCAAAGTCAGGGTCAATACTGGCGGCGATGATTTTATTGTCCAGGCTAAGCTCACCGGTGGCGGTGCTCAGGGAGAATAAATAGAGAGCGCTTTCTGACCATTGGTGCCACGTAGAGGGGGGTGTAGCGCCGCCCTGATCGATGGGTTTGTCGTGGCGCTCAACAGGCAACGCTATGCGATAGCCCTCCTCAGTTTGTAGCACAGACAGGGCGAGGTGGTCATATTCCGCTGCGCTGCGGCTGCCGCGTTTGCCGATGATAAAATCATTGACGACAACGGGCGCGGTGATGTTCGTGACGTCAAACAGTACCACTTTTACGCCGCTGGGGGTGACCTGCTGCGCGCCCGCCATATTCTGGCCTATGCCCAGTAAATAGTTATCGCCCAAGGGCTGTAGAAAATGCGATACACCGGGTAGTTCCAGCTCGCCCGCAAGGCGGGGCGTGGCGGGGTCGCTGATGTCAAAGGCATACAGCGGGTCAATGGTTTTAAAGGTAACGGCGAAGGCTTTGTTGCCCGCGAAGCGTGCACTGTAAAAACTCTCGCCATCTTTGCCGATGCGCGCCGGAGCGTTTTCGTTGGGCAGCTGTGCCACCTGTTCCAGGGCGAAGGCACTGCTGGATTCACGCAGGGTTGTCAGGCGGTGCTCACCGTAGGTTGCGATGCTTTGGTTGATGACCGCGCTGTTGTCAGTTACGTCGTTTAGCGGATCTACCGTTGCCATGAAGTCGCCGTCTCTATAATAGCTGCTAAATGCCATCAATGCGTCGTCTTTCTCGCCCATCAGGAACGCGGGGTTATGTGTGCCGATGTAGCCGGGCACGCTGCCGGAGCCGCGGTATTCCGGCGCGCCATCGGCCAGGGCAATTTTGTGAATCAAGGTGCTGTTGTTGCCGACGTTGGCGGTCAAATACAGGCTTTTGGCTGACACATAAAAACCGCTCACCCAGCCGCTCATGCAAAAGTTACTCACCGAATCGGGTGCGTTTAAATTGATCGCGGTGACATTGACCAGACTGCCATCGGAGGGAAGCCTGGGTAGTTCTGAGTAGTCGGGGTTTGGTACGTAGCAGTCCACAGCGCTGGTCAGTGTTTGTGTTTGCCGGTTGATGGTGATTCTGGGCAGCAAATCCGCTGTCTTAGTGTTGTCCACCGCCTTGCGGTTGCTGTCGACTTGCTCCGCGCCATCCGGGTAGACGATGATATCGTCAATTGTCGGTGAAAAGCGGGTGATCAAGTACAGCGTGCCATCAATCAAGCGACTGCCAAGTAAAGAGCCGTCAATTTGCAGCGATAAGTTTTGCGTGGGGTTTGCACTGTCGCTGACATCATAGCGTTTAACAACGCTTCTGCCGTTTTGCCAGTAGTAGGGTTCGGCGAACAGGGCGACGTCTACTTCTGGAGTGGTTTCTTGAATCACTAATAAATCGTTGGCGTGTACATACATGCCAGCTTGGTAAAAACGCTCTTGGGATAGTGTAATACGACCTGCGGACTTGGCTGTGGCGTTTACCGGGTCAGTTTGCCAAAGCTTGATATAGGGTGCGGGTGGGTTGTTGGATGCAGCGGACTGCGCTTCGACAACACCGATGTTTGCGGGCATGTTCAGCTGGTACAGAATACTGCCGTCGTATTTAACGATGTCGGCTTCATCGACGCCCGCTTCTTGAACATTGCTGCGGGAGAAATCACCGCTGACTACTTCGGCCTCATCGGCCACTGCACAGTTTGGGCAGTCGGGCGATAGCACCAGCTGACTGGATCGGCTTACATAACTGCCATTCTTGATGCCGTCTCGCAGTAAGTTGCCCAGTTCATCTGCCGAGCCAGCCTTTACAAAGAGGCCTGGGGTTTTGGCGGCGTCGGTGGGCGGGGGGGCGACGGGAGATGGGTCTGACGCATTGACGCTATCACTGCTGCCGCCACCTCCGCACGCGCCAAGGCCGATGACTATGGATAATGCCGTAAGACTGGAGCGTAGATTATTCACGATGTGGACCTCATGGCGGTGATTGTCTGGGAAGAATACCATACGCCAACGCGCTGGCCGAGACAGTAAGTATTTGCTACAAGTTTGTAGTGTTTTGTAAAGTTGTGCGGCGGGTGTGTGCCGATAGATAAGTTACACTTTTTAACGGGCGGTTAAGAAGTTTAACGGTTTTTACTTGTGGCCTGTGAGAAGCTGATACGCATGAAAACATTTTTGCATAGATTGCTGGCTGCGTTGCTGATGCTGGTGTCTGCGTTAGTGCACGCAGGGTCGGGCTGCGTGGTATCGTCTGAAGCGCGTGCAGAGAATGCGGCTGTGCCGAGCTGTGAGTCGCTCTACCCCAGCGCACGCTACGGTGACGACCTCAGCCCCTGGCGAGTGGGCATTGCTGTGGGCTATGGGCAGCGCGAAAACCCGCTGGTCAATGGCGAGGATGTGCCTGTCTACGGCGGTTTGCAGCTCAGCTATTTTGGCGAGTATTTCTTCTTTGATAACGGTGATGTCGGCTGGTTTGTCGGCAGTGGTGAGCACTGGGATATCAACGCCATCGCCGGACTTGGCAGCGAGCGCGTATTTTTCTCGCATTTTAACCGTGCCGGCTTTGGTTTTCTCGGTGTTGGCGTCGATCAAGTGGAGTCTGGGGATACGACGATATCGCCGTTGCCGGAAAAAGACCCTGACAGCAAGCCGATAGCTCAGCAGAGAGAGCGACCACCACGGCGCGGTCTTACGGTCGATGCGGGCCTGGAGTGGTTGTACTATCGCGGTGGTGTCGAGGTGCAGGCACAATTGCTCACGGATGTGAGTGGCAGGCACGACGGGCAGGAGCTTTGGCTTTCGGCTGCTTATCATCTCAAGCGTGGGCGCTGGTCGCTCAGTCCCGGGCTCGGTCTGGTCTGGAAAAGCTCGCAAGCGGCGAATTATTTTTATGGTGTGCGCGCGCACGAGGTCAACAAGCTGCGCGCCGCCTACAAAGCAGGTGATGCCTTGACGGGTTTCGCGCGCATCAATGTTGCTTATCGCCTGAACGATCACTGGCAAGTGCTGGGCTTGTGGCAGGCTTCGGCTTTTGACGACAGTATCAGCAAGAGCCCCTGGGTTGCAGAAGATACCTCTCAAGCAGTGTTTTTTGGGGTGTACTATGAATTTTAGGGGGGCGAGTTCGAGAGGTGTGCGTATTGGCGCGCTCGGTCTGATGCTGCTATGTGTTGGCTGTGTTTGGGTAAAACAGGCTATAGCGGCCGAGGTGGTACTTACCGCGCGTCCTGGTGTGTGTCTGCTGGACACGATAGACGATAAACCCTGCGTGATGTCGGTGTTGCTTGAGTGGCACGCGCTCGATGCGGGCGACTACTGTCTGTACACCTCTGTGAACGAGGGCGAGCCCCTGCGCTGTTGGCAGCAGTCTAAGCGAGGCGCTGCGCGCCATCATTTAAGTGCCAAAGAGCACGTGCAATACTGGTTGACCCGCGGTGAGCATTCGCGTCGGCTTGCCCCGATTACGGTGAGGATTGTGGGAGTGAATCAGCGCAACCCCAAGCGCCGTCGCAGACGGCATCCTTGGAGCATCTTTTAGGAGCAAACAACAAAAGGGCTGGTGATGGGCGATTTCTCAGTTGTGTTGGTGGAAGATGACGAACGTCTGGCGGCTTTAATCACCGAGTACCTGCAGGCGCATGAGTTTTCAGTGCGCTGTTTTGTCCGAGGCGATGAGGTGCTGCATCAGCTTGACGACGAGCCGGACGTGATTATTTTGGATCTGATGCTGCCGGGTATGGATGGCCTGAGTTTGTGTCGGGCGCTGCGTGAGCGCTACGATGGCCCACTGATGATGTTGACCGCAAAGACCGCCGATATTGATCAGGTTGTGGGCTTAGAGCTTGGCGCAGACGATTATATTTGTAAGCCTGTCGAGCCGCGCCTGTTGCTGGCCAGAATTCGCGCGCTGCTGCGCCGTGTAAACGGCAGTGGGCGCCAGCCACAGCGGGAGTATTTGCAGTGTGGTGCGCTGCGCATATGTATCGCCACGCAAACAGCTTATAAGAATAATGAAGCGCTGGACTTGACCACGCAGGAGTTTGAACTGTTGCATATTCTATTAAAAGCGGCGGGAACCGTGGTATCTCGCGATACCCTTTATAGAGAGCTGCGCGGTATAGAATACGATGGGCTTGATCGCACAGTAGATGTGTACGTGTCCCATCTTCGCAAAAAGCTCGGCGACGACCAAAAGCGCCCCAGACTGATAAAAACGGTGTGGGGTAAGGGGTATTTGCTGGCGGCGGGGCAGGGTGCGTCCGCTTGAGTTCAGCGCGCGCCAGTGTGTTTTTTTGGCGGGTCTACCTCGCTTTGGCGTTGCTGGTATTGGTGGTGGGGATGGTGCTGGAATTCTTTCTGGAATCGCGCGCTCAACATCAACAGTGGCAACGCGAGCAACAGTTGATTCGCGGTAGCTTTGTCTTGGCGGAACAGTTGTGGCAGGCGGCGCCAGGTGATGCGTTTTTAGACAACATTCAAACCCAAACCGATATTCCTGCACAACTGCTTTTGCTCGATGACTTCCTGACAATGACGGATGTCCATCAGCGCCTGTCTGCGGGCGAGGTGGTGGTGTTGTTTGATAGCGGGGATAACCCCGTGTTTTATCGTCGCCTTGGGGGCAGTGATCGGGTACTGGCACTCATCCCAGCGCCCATCAACGAAAATGCGCTGGTGTTGTGGGTGGTGCCGCTGTTTTATTTCACCATAGGTTTGATCGTGTTTTTCTGGCTGAGGCCGTTGGCGAGGGATCTGGATCACTTGCAGCAATCTGCGCAGCGCTTTGGGGCCCAGGATTTCTCATCCCGGGTGGCGATGGCGTCGGGATCCTGGCTTGCGCCCGTGGGGCAGGCTTTCAATGCCATGGCCCAGCGCATCCAGTGGTTGCTGCGTTCGCATCAGGAATTAACCCACGCGGTATCCCATGAGCTGCGCACACCGCTGGCGCGTATGCATTTTGCGCTTGAAATGATGTCCAGCGCTAAAACTCAGCTTGATCGCGACCGGCACCACGCGGCGATGCTTGAGGACATCGATGAATTAAATACCTTGATTGATGAGATGCTGGGCTATGCGAGCCTGAGTGAAGAAAACCTTACGCCGCGTATGGAGTCCCTGCCGATTCGCCCCTGGCTCGATGCCTATGTGGCAAAGCGCAGTGCGCTGGGTTATCGCTGTGAGCTCGGTTGTGACGTGGCGGCGGATGTGGGCAATGTGCTGGTCGATGAGCGCCTGCTCACGCGGGCGCTGGACAACCTGGTTGGCAATGCCGAGCGCTACGCGCACAGGCGCGTTTGTGTCAGAGTGGCGTTAGGCGACAAAGGGTGCCGTTTATGTGTCGATGACGACGGGCCGGGCATCGCCGTGGAGCACCGCAGTCTGGCACTGTCGGCGTTTGCGCGCCTGGGAGCTGATGAGCGCGGCGGGCACAGCGGTTTTGGCTTGGGGCTGGCCATTGTCAATCGTATTGCCCAGCTGCATAAGGGCAGGGTGATGATCGCGAAATCCCCCGAAGGTGGGGCCAGGGTCTGCTTGTTTTGGCCTGTATAATCTCTGCGCTGCACCATAAAAAACATTCAGGCTTAAAATAATTCTGAAAGGGTGTTGACAAAAGTTGCGCACGTCTGGACAATATGCCGCCTTCTGGAGGGGTTCCCGAGTGGCCAAAGGGATCAGACTGTAAATCTGACGCGAAAGCTTCGGTGGTTCGAATCCACCCCCCTCCACCAATACAATACGAGTGCGTAGCGGGTATAGTTCAACGGTAGAACCTCAGCCTTCCAAGCTGATGATGCGGGTTCGATTCCCGCTACCCGCTCCAAGAACGGCGCGGTTTTAGGCTCATATAGCTCAGTCGGTAGAGCACTTCCTTGGTAAGGAAGAGGTCACCGGTTCAAGTCCGGTTATGAGCTCCACTTGTCTCGTTTCGGTGTGTATTGCGAGTTGGGTATGTTGTAGGTGTGAAGGTCGGCATAGCCGATTTTATTATTTAACAGTGTGGCTACGGCCGGTGTTTAGGAGAGATTGTCGTCATGGCAAAGGAAAAATTTGAACGCAGTAAGCCCCACGTCAACGTGGGCACCATTGGGCACGTTGACCACGGTAAAACCACGCTGACTGCAGCGTTGACCC
>PDWI01000920.1_pt1 | contig 71448 bp, 63 predicted proteins | sample 1430891 | NCBI WGS metagenome assembly PDWI01 (sample SAMN01162508, study PRJNA174530) | Oral metagenome, whole genome shotgun sequencing project. | biome: Marine environment; feature: Marine mammal; material: Swab sample of the gingival sulcus; isolation source: swab sample of gingival sulcus...
TGTCAATGGAAAACCCGTTAAACCCGTCAATCCGGCCGGATTTACTTCTGGTTACCTTTGCATAACACAGGGCCCAGATAAAGGAGTTATCCTTTCGTCTCAGCCGGCTTTTGAACCGGATAATCTGATCTGCTTCAAAAAGATTGAACATGAATTCTTCGGCTTTGTCCTGATCAAAAAATACCTGCTGGGCAAAATCATGAATTTGACTGACTGCCGCTTCCGGAGATTCATACCCGAGCATCCAGGCATATTCTGAGTTGGCCATGGTCAGCTTGCCTTCCAGGCTGACATGATAGATGCCAATAGGTGCAATATTGCATATTTCCTGGATTTTCTGTTTGGGCAAAAATTGTAACTCTGGACGAATGTCAGCAGCCGCATCCGTATTGACAGCGATCATCGATATGCCCAGCTTTTTCGACGCTAAACTCATGATGGGCGTATATGCTATCTGGCAGCAGCACTTATCTCCAGCCCCGTCTTGGATTTCAATGGTACGCCGCTCTGTGCAGGTGCAATTGAGCAGCCAGTCTTTATCCACACCGATCAAATTGTTCAAATACTCACCCAGTGCCTGACTTTCAGAATGATGAAACAGCCTTTGAGCCGGTGGATTCCAGGCTATAACACGAAGAGAACGATCTGTTTCAATATAGGCCGTATCGGTAAAATTCAGTAAATTTCCAAGAGCAAGTGTTCGTTCAATGAGTTTCATAAATAATTCAATTTCAAAAATCAGCTCGCCGCGTTGAGCGATCCTGGTCGACAGGCTGTTACGGAATAGATAATTTTTTCAAATTCGATGCAGAATAACAAACCCCATATGATGTTACAATAGGCAGTTTCAAACAGATGGCCGGCCGGATAATATTTGACAATGGATCTCCAGGCCCGGTTAAGCCATATCCCCACCGCTTGATAATCTTTTTATTCTCTGTTATACCCTGCCTGAAAAACTTGCAGGAGCACGGTTTCATGCAGCAGAAAAAAATTTTTTACGGATGGACTATCGTTGCCGTGGCTTTTTTGATCGGCCTTACCCAGGCCGGTGTATTCCAAAATGTTCTGTCTATCTTCCTTAAGCCCATGTCCCAAGCGTTTGGCTGGAATCGCTCCATCATCACCGGCTCCATTGCTGTCGGCTCCCTATCCGGCGGCATCCTTTCTCCTGTGCTTGGCCCTTACCTGGATCGTCATGGCCCTCGAAAAGCCGCATTCTGGGGCATTACCATTTTAAGTGCGGGCCTGATCGCATTGTCACAACTGTCTTCGGTCTGGCAGCTCTACCTGTTTTTTGGCACCGGCAGGATGATCTCCTCGGGTCTGCTGTCCCTGGTGGTCACGGTCAGTGTCTCCAACTGGTTTATTGAAAAACGGGGGCGGGCCATGGGAATTTCCCAGTTGGGCAGCCGCATCGGCATCGCGTTTCTCCCGTTGCTGGTACAGCATATTATTCTTTCCTATGGGTGGCGCACGGCCTGGGCCGTATTGGGCGGTATTGTATTTGCTTTTTCGGCGCTTCCCAGTCTGATTTTTCTGAAACGAAGACCCGAAGACGTTGGGTTACTGCCGGATGGCAGAGCACCGGAAAAAAATCTAAGGAGCGGCAAAGCACCGGATGAGACAAAACAGGCAACGGTTTTGAATCTGGAAAATGAACCCGTGTGGACTCGCAAAACGGCCTTTCAGACCGTTTCATTCTGGCAGCTGGTGTTTGTCATGTGTGTGATTTATCTGGTTGGGGCCGGGTCTAATTTTCACCTGTTTCCATTTATGACGGACCAGGGATTGCCGGCAACCATGGCGGTGCTGGTTATCACTGTTTTATCGGTTTGCGCCGCACTGGGCGGGGTGTTGTTCGGTTTTCTGGCCGAAAAAATCTCGGTTAAAATACTCATGGGCGGTGTGCTGATCACCATCGGAATCCTCTTCTATACGGTTTTCTGGGCTGTCAAGTCGCCTGTGTGGATCTTTTTATTTGCCCTTGTGTACGGCACGATCCGAGGTGGGGTCTTGCCGTTAATTTTTCTGCTTTGGACAGAATTTTACGGCAGACGATCCTCTGGAACCGTGCTGGGAATTGCCGGGCCCTTCCGGATGGCTGCAAACGCTGCCGGACCGGTTTCAGCAGCCATCTTTTTTGACCTGTTCCATAGCTACTGGATTCCCTTTTCAGCCTTTACGATCCTTTTGGTGATGGCCGGTCTTTTGTGTTTGGCCGCAAAACCGCCTGTCAGCCCGCAATTGGGTTTTCCCCCCGGCAAGTGAAAGGTGATGATTAAGGCCCATGATCAGAATTAAATTTTCCAAAGCTGCGCCGGATTTTAAGTCGCCATTAAGGCACGCCAATGGACGCATATTTCATATATGTGTCCGTTGGCGTAACGCCGGGGGCGGCTTAAAAGACAAACAGATGGGAGATTTTATTTTGATCATGGGGCTAAGCCCATGGTGAAACGCCAAGTAAAAATTATCGGAATTGGTCTGGGAAATCCAGGGCATTTGACCGGACACGCCATAGCGGCACTTCGGCAGGTCAATGTATTTCTCATTGCCGATAAAGGTGACGCTAAAAAAGAGATGGTTGCCGCCAGAAAGGCAGTTTGTGAGGCATTTCTGGAACCAGGCAGCTATGATTTTGTGAAAATTTCAGATATGGATCGCGGGCCGGATGCAAAACGGGGGTCAGCCGACTATCGAAAAGGCGTTCAGATATGGCGGCAAGCGCGTGTGAGTAGTTATGTCCGTGCGATCAAGGCATTACCCCCCAATAAGGTCGTGGGATTTCTGGCATGGGGTGACCCTGGGTTTTACGACAGCCTCATCGGCATTGTCAAAGAGATCGGCCGGATCATTCCCCTGGATGTACGGGTGATCCCAGGGATCTCTGCGATACAGGCACTGGCAGCAGAAAATGTTATCTGTCTGAACCGGGTGGCGGCACCTATCCATATCACCACGGGGCGTCGATTACCCGGGGAATGGTCCCCTGAACTTGGAACGGTGGTGGTCATGCTGGATAAGGGCCTGGCCTGTGCCCAGTTGGTGGAACGGGCGCCTGATCTTGAAATCGTCTGGGGCGCTTATATCGGGTTTCCCTGGCAGATCATCCGCCGCGGACGGCTGGCGGACATGATTCATGAGTTGATTCCATTGCGGGAAAAACTTCGACGGAAACACGGGTGGATCATGGATACCTACATTCTGCGCGGCCCGGAGATGACAGATGACACACCGCCCCTGGAGATTTGAACCGATGGCTGCAATGCGCAACAGAAAAGAGGGCTGATGATTCTTGTCCTTGGCGGCACATCGGAAGCACGTGAACTTATACTATTGTGTGTAACGCACAATATTCCTGTGATGTACACCAGCACCACCCCCATTCTGGATGAATTCGCGCCCACGGTTGAATGCCGGGTCGGACAGCTTTCACCCGGAACCTTGCAGCGCCTGATCCGGGAACGGCGCATTTCAAGTGTTGTGGATGCCACACATCCCTTTGCGGTCAGGATTTCACGGTTGGCCATGGATGTGTGCAACCGCACGAAAACCCCCTATTTACGGCTGGAGCGGAAAAGCCTCGCACAGCCGGCCGGCTGCCGGCATCTGTATCCGATCGACACCGTTGAACAGGCAGCACGCCTTGCCCGTGAAACACCCGGGGGAATTCTCTCTGCCATTGGTGTGCGTAAACTGCCAAAGTTAGTGGCGCATCTTGGACGTCGCAAAAGTGATCTTTTTGCCCGGGTCCTGCCGGTGGTAGATTCCCTTGCAATCTGTGATCAGCTTGGGATTCGCCCATCCCACATTATTGGCATGCGCGGTCCGTTCTCCGCCGAATTTGACAGCGTGCTGATTGGGCAATTCGGTATCACCACCATGATTGCAAAGGAGTCAGGGGACAGAGGAGGGCTTGGCGCCAAAATTAGCGCATGCGAAAAAACCGGGTGCAAACTGCTGCTGATCGCCCGGCCTGTCATGGAATATCCCCATCAGGTCTCCACTCCCGTTAACTGCCTTTCATGGATCAAAGCCCATCTATAAAAACCCTGGCTCATGATGCGTTTCGGGTGCTTACGTTAATTGTTTTTTTGCTGCGCGTACAGTGAAGGCACAGCCATACCCCGGCGGTTCAACCCTTGCACTGTCATCCATCGGTTCCGGCGGTCTTCGGTTGATCCGGCCAGGGTGATGGGGCGATTGCCCCGCCGGTGGATACCGATGTAGAATGCTTGGGGATAGTGTTCATACATGGTTTCAGGCGTTTTGGATGAGGTGTTCACAAAATCATAGGTTTGCACAAAGGAATCTTTTGCATATTCGCCGTAGCCGGTGATCTTTGCCGGGGCCTCAATGTTCCAGAAAACATTTCTTACGCCGGCATGGGGCATCACGCTCAAATCACCGCCCGGGCAGACATAGAACCCCTTCATTTTTTCAAATAAATTTTCAAAAGGAAAGATACCGTGAAAATCCATGGCCGTGTCTGTGCCTGAATGCAGATCCCTGCCTTCATAATGTGTCGTGCACCGGGTGATAACGTTTCCTGATGCGGTCATTGTCAGCGTCACCGGATGGACCAGCCGGGCATGAAACGCGACATTTTCGACCAGATTATCGTTTGCCCAGCCGATAGTGATACCGGCATGTCCCTGCTGCCCTGTAAATGTCAGATCCTTGAGCGTCCACTGGGCGGACCGGCTGAGGATAATTCCCTGGGTCATGTCGGCAAAGACCACATCTTGTACCCATCCGTTCACGGCATTGCTGATCCAGATGCCACCCCACAGATAGTCCTGCTCCTGGGCGGTACGGATTATTTTTGCCTCCGCATCCAGAAAGGGTTTGTGGTGCCGGTACCCGCCGGGCCATGCACTTTCAATGCGCAGGTGTTCAATGCCGATCTTTCGAATCCCGCTGAACGAAAAAATTTTAGGGGTGTAGCGCAAAGGCTGATTGAATCTGGCCGGACGGGTCAGGCGGATGGTATGGGCATCAATAATCTTTTCAATGCCTGCGATCCAGGAAAGCGTTTGAACCGCAGGCCCAAACGTATCTTTCTGAACAGGGCTGAGCGTGAAAGGTGTGGTCAGTTGTACGGGGATATCCGCTTTATTGGGTGCCGGATGCATGGGATCGATGAGGGGATCGCTGCATACGATGGTCACGATCTGTCCTGCAGAAAATTTCCCGGCATCAGTCACCTGGATATCTGTTTGTCCCCGGACCACCTCTTTTGTATACGCGGCCAGTTCATGACCCTCCCCAGCGCCGAGGACGGCTAACGCGGCATGATGCCGGGCATCTATCCGGGCAGAAACGGTTCCCAGACGACGGATCAGCCCCGCTTTCCCCGGCGCACCCATGAAAAGGGTGGTTCCGGTTTTATCCGAGCCCTGACCCCGCAAAACGATACCATCAGAACAGATTTGAAGATAAGGAGACGTTTGGGTCTGATGAATGTCGTATCGGCCTTTGGGCAGAAACACAACACCGCCGCCGACTGCTGCCGCAGCATCAATGGCCGCCTGGATGGCCAAGCTGTCTTCTTTGCCGTCATCCGGAACAGCGCCAAACCGAACATGGGTGACATCAAACACCGGTGTTTTTATTTCGGGTATTGTTTTTTTCCCCATACCGTAACCGGCCCTTGAAAAGTCTGGAAGGCTTGTGCCTGTCGGACCGTTCCTGACAAAATCCTTCCACACGCCAGGCGTCCATGTTTCTGCTGTTTTATCTACCCAGGCCGGCCCTTTTTTTTCTCCGGATATTTGTTTTTCCATTCCTGGCTGATAGCATCCGATCGATAAAAAATAAGGCAAAATAAAAATGAGCATTCCATTTAACATCAATCCATAATTTAAATTGTTCAACAGTTTCATTGTTCGGGCCGCCTTTCCAGTTAGATAGGGGGTTATTCGTGTTGTCACCCTATGAGGCATTGAGGTGAATCATATCGGTATGTGGATATGATTGTCAATTTTACAATTGACTCAGTCGATGAGACGCTTTATAGTCCACCAGTGTAAGACGTACCAAGACGCTTATGGTTTCAATGTTGCTGAAAAACAAAAAAAACATCCTGCCCGGTCCCGACAATTGACCACTTGAACCCAATCCCCCGTTACGGACGACCATGCTATTCAACTCCTTCCAATTCGCTGTCTTTTTTCCGGTTTTAATCGGGCTCTACTATCTGATCCCACATCGGTACAGATGGTTTTTGCTTTTATCATCAAGCTATTTTTTTTATTCCTTTGCAAAAATCGAATACATCTTTCTGCTCATGGGATCGACCCTGGTCAATTATAGCTTGGGGCTTCTCATCTCCGGCACCCCGAAGAAAAAAAGAAAACCGTATATGTGGGCAGGTGTCTTTTTCAACATCGGAATCCTGTTTTTGTTCAAATATTTCAACTTTTTCAGCAAATCAGCCACCAATGTGCTTGGTGCACTGAATATCCGCCAGGATATGCCCATGTTTGAACTGCTCCTTCCGGTGGGCATCTCTTTTTATACATTCCAGGGCCTGGCCTATATTCTGGACGTTTATGACGACAAGGTGCCAGCGGAACGAAAACCACACATATTTGCCTTGTTCACGGCATTCTTTCCCCCGCTGCTTTCGGGTCCAATCAACCGGGCCCGTGACCTGATGCCCCAATTCAAACAGCCCCACCCCTTTGATTATCAGAACATGACCCAGGGATTGCGGCTTATACTCTGGGGCCTTGTCAAAAAAATGGTCATTGCCGACCATCTTGCCGTGTATGTCAACCGTGTATACAACCATGCGGACGATTATCAGGGCGTTGCACTCATGATCGCCACTGTGTTTTATACTGTCCAGATCTACTGCGATTTTTCAGGGTATACGGATATGGCCCGGGGCAGTGCCCAGGTTTTGGGATATGACCTGATGGAGAACTTCAGGCATCCTTATTTTTCAAAATCCCTTCACGAATTCTGGCAACGCTGGCATATCTCCCTGTCCACCTGGTTCCGGGATTATGTCTATATCCCGTTAGGCGGAAACCGGGTGACAAAATGGCGATGGCGGTACAATATTTTTGTTACTTTTATGGTCAGCGGGCTATGGCACGGTGCAAACTGGACATTTGTGATCTGGGGCGTTTTGCATGGCGTTATACTGATGTTAGAAAACGCCACACACCATTTCCAGAGGCGGCTGGCAGACAGGTTGTTTCCGAACAAAGCGTCCAGGCTGAATCAAGGGATACAGGTGGCGATCACGATGTGTATGGTGTCGTTTTCCTGGATATTTTTCCGGGCCAATTCGATCTCGGATGCATTCACCATTATCCGTAATATGTGCTGCATCAATATTGACGGCTTTGGTTTAAAGCAGGCCGGCATTGATGTTGTGGGGATCCCGCAGTTTATTTTTCTACTTTCTATGATTGTATTGCTTTTTAGTGTGGAAATGTGGGAACGGCGGGGGTGGATCCAGGAACAGACAGGAGACCTTCCCCTCACGATCCGCTGGGCTGTCTATACCATTGCATGCTGGTCTGTATTGATTTCAGCGGTATTTGGCGTAAAACAGGAATTCATTTATTTTCAATTCTAAAAAAAGTTAAAATGAGCGGAAAACAATTTATCATAAAATTAGTGATCTTTGGGGCGCTCAATCTTTTTATTCTCACACTCCTTCTTTATAGCGTTTCAGAGCGGCACAGGGATATGCATCTTTCGTATGCCCAAACCGAGTCAAATCTGCTGGTCATTGGAAAAAACGAACATTATCCCATTGTCTTTTTAGGAACCTCAAGGGGCCGCGTGTTTTCCCGGGATGGCAACCATGAAATGGTGGAAAAAATCCTGGGCAAAAAGGTTGCCAACCTGTCCAAAGGGGGCGGCGGCGGTCTGATGCCCATGGATGTTCATCTGTGTTTTTTCATGAATCAGGGAAATACAGCAGATCATATTATTTATCTGGTGGACCCGTTTGTTTTCTATTCTTCCATCAACAATGAACACAACGATTTCTTTCTCAGGGATGAACCATTCGAACTATTCATCTTCTTAAAGCTTATTAAAGACCGTTATCCGTTAGACCGGCTCTCATCCTACCTTCAAAATATTGCGGTCACGGATTGGCGAAAAATATCCCGCTATGCAGCCCCCGGACTGACCAACGGCAGACTTAAAAAAATTGATGAAGAAAAGCTGGAAAAGGCGAGAAAACATTACCTGGAAAAGTGTGACCGGAACAGCTTTGTCGCATACGGCCATGTAGTTGATGACATCAATCGACGGGTGAAAACCCATGGCGCCACCATCACCTATGTCATGCTCCCCCTGTTGATGCCTGATTTTCCTGGCCTGTCCGAGGTAGATGCATTCCTGCGGGAAACTGCGGATCGCCAGGCTGGGGTCTTTTACATCAACTGTGCGTCGTGCATGCAGGATAAAAAATTTTATTACGATCATATGCATTTTAATAAAACAGGCATTGCGTACTTTTTAAAGCACTGCATCCTTCCCATTTTCTGATTAAAATTGTAACGACTATAATATCCAGCCTGTACGGCTTGAGACGTTTGCTCAAAAAGATCGTTTCGCAGGGCCCCTGTTATAAAGACGCAAACTGGCAACTTGCTGGAGAAACTAAAGGTCGTGGTAAATTAGCATTCTGAAACAGCCTGCCGAATATTTACGATTTGCCACTGGTCAGATGTTGTAAAAAACAGACGGTGGATTTGCAAGACATTTAAGAGCTTGATTTGATAATGAAATGCTGTTAAATTTTCACCCTTAATTTTACTATTTTTCAAGGCTTTTTGCATGATCGGGCAGATGAAAGAGACATCCATGACACCCCCCACCAACAAAAACTTAGACAAGACATTACTACCGGAAATAAAAAAACGCAGAACATTTGGCATTATCAGCCATCCAGATGCCGGTAAAACAACGTTAACGGAAAAGCTGCTGTTGTTCGGCGGTGCCATCCAGCAGGCCGGTGCCGTAAAATCCAGAAAAGCGGCCCGGGCCGCCACCTCGGATTTTTTATCAATTGAGCAGGAGAGAGGTATTTCCGTATCGTCTTCTGTGATGAAATTTAATTATAAGGACTATGAAATCAATCTTCTGGACACCCCGGGACATAAGGATTTCAGTGAGGATACTTACCGGGTGCTCACCGCGGTGGACTGTGCCGTGATGATAATTGACTCTGCCAAAGGGGTGGAACCCCAGACCCAGAAGCTGATGGAGGTGTGCCGGATGCGTAATACGCCTATCATTACTTTTATCAACAAACTGGACCGTGAAGGGCTTGAGCCCCTTGATCTTTTCCAGGATATTGAGGATAAGCTGCAGATTGAGTGCGTGCCGTTGACCTGGCCCATTGGCATGGGAAAACGGTTTAAAGGGGTGTATAACCTGGAAGATCGGCAGTTGGGGATTTTTTCCCCGGGATACACCCCTAAAAATGATGACGGCGTATTGATTGAAGACCTTGATGATCCAGCACTGGATGAAATGATCGGCCAGAGCCCGGCGGGTCAGCTGCGCGAGGATGTGGAGCTGCTTTCTGTGGCTGCAGAACCCTTTGATCTTGACCTTTATCTCAACGGCACCCAGACCCCGGTGTTCTTCGGTTCTGCCATCAACAATTTCGGGGTTCGGGAGATGCTGGATGCATTTGTCCGGATTGCACCATGCCCTGGGGTCCGGCCCACAGCGTCCCGGGATGTGGATCCATCTGAGGCAGCATTCTCAGGGTTCACCTTTAAAATCCAGGCCAACATGGACCCCGAGCACAGGGACAGAATTGCTTTTTTCAGGATCTGTTCGGGAAAATTCACCAAAGGCATGAAGGTCCGGCACCACCGCATTGGAAAAGATATCAAAATTGCCAATGCCACCATTTTCATGGCCCAGGAGAGGTCCAATGTAGAAGAGGCGTATCCAGGGGATATCATCGGCATCCATAACCACGGCACCATCAAGATCGGGGATACCTTTACCACAAAAGAACCCTTGACATTTTTAGGCATCCCCAATTTTGCCCCGGAACATTTCAGGCGGGTCCTGCTTAAAGATCCTTTGAAAGCCAAGGCCCTGACAAAGGGGTTGACCCAACTGGCGGAAGAGGGCACCATCCAGGTGTTTCGTCCTTTGAACGGCAACATGCATATCATTGGTGCCGTGGGCGTACTCCAGTTTGATGTGACCATGGCACGGCTTAAGGCTGAGTATAATGTTAATGCCGGATACGAACCCATAGACCTGTCCGTAGCCCGGTGGGTGGAATGTGAAAACGAATCACAGCTCAAAGCCTTTGTCCGGAAAAACGAATCCAGTCTGGCCCGGGATGCACAGGGGCGTTTGACCTTTCTGACCACAAGTGAATATCAGCTTGGATTTACCCAGGAGGAGTGGCCGGACATTGAGTTCCACAAAACAAAGGAACACAGCTAACGTGTCATACGCGATCCGTTTAGAAAAATATCGTCTGGATGAAACAGTTCCGGGTATTGATCAAACACATGAAAATCGTTACATTCTGACATGAACCTCATACTGCTTGAAGACCGGGATTTCATAAGCCCAGACCGGATTAGCCTCCAAGGTGACCGGTGCAGACATATTATCAAGGTGCTTGGGGCAAAGCCGGGTGATACACTGGTCTGCGGAAAAAAAAATGCAAAAATGGGCACAGGCCGGATTGTGTCATTAGACCGGCTGTCCATTGAAATGGAAGTCCACCTTGATCAGAACCCGCCGCCCCCCTTGCCTCTGACCCTGGTACTGGCGTTACCCCGCCCCAAGATGCTTAAACGGATACTTCAAAGCCTTTCAAGTCTGGGTGTAAAGGATATTTTTCTCATCAATTCCCGGCGGGTGGAAAAAAGTTTTTGGGGGTCCAGGGTATTGTCTGAATCCGGTATTCAGCGTCATCTTGACCTGGGTCTTTGTCAGGCAAAGGATATCCTTGTGCCCCGGGTTCATTTGAGACGTTTTTTTGCTCCCTTTGTTAAAGAGGAACTGCCGGAACTGAGCAGAAACAAAAAAAGAATTCTTGCCCACCCCAAAGCACAATCTTTATGTCCGTCAGGTCTGAACTCCGATACAGTGCTTGTGATCGGTCCGGAAGGCGGGTTCATTGACCTTGAAGTACAGACCCTTGTGGACAAAGGGTTTGAGCCCATGACCATGGGGAAACGGATTTTACGTGTGGAAACGGCAGTAACGGCCTTGGTTGCCAGGCTTTTTACTTGAACTATTTTATTGTATTACGGAGATAAAAAAATGGATAAAAAAACACAAAAATTGAGACAAGAGGCGTATGAGAGCCTGCCGCCTAATATAAAAGAATGTTTGACCCCTGAAGAAAAAGAAATGTTTCTAACCGCCGAACAATGGCCAGACAGCCTTTTTACTAAACTGGATGAATTTATCATTAAAGAATAGGTGTTCGCCGATCCATTGACATCAATTGATCAGGAATTTATATTGAAGTGATTCGACAAGCTGTTACGGAATGCTAATTTCCCCAATTTTTTTTATATGAAAGAACTTAAGTTAACTGATTAGTTTCTTTCATGATTTGTTGTGGGAAAACCTCGGTGAAAGACCAGGTCGGCCCATGGCCGTTCGTTGTAAAAATTATCTATTCCGTAACAGTCTGTCGATTTCCACATGATCGGAAAATGCATGAAACCTAAAGATCGGCAGAATGAAATAGGCCCGTCCCTGGAAAAATATGCCAGGTATGCCCATGTACTTCAGAAAACAAAATGGGCCAGGGAGTTCTCTTGGGAGCATACCAAAAAAATATGTTTATATATTGATCCGGTGATTGCTAAACCAGGGGCAGTGGTATTCAAAGAAGGGGACAAGGACAAAAGCTTAGGCATTATCGTCAGGGGTGCTATTGATATTATCAAAGAAAACACCCGGATCACCACCTTGACCAGTTCCCAGACTTTTGGCGAAATGGCTCTGATAGATGGTGAGCCTCGATCTGCCTCTGGTATTGCCGTAAAAGAAACCGTAATTTTTTTCATGACCCAGGATAATCTGATTCGCCTGACCCTGGATGATCCACAATTAGGGGTACAGCTGCTGTGGAAAATCTCCAAACTGATCAGTCAGCGATTACGCCAGACCACGGGGATGCTTGTGGATTATATGGCAGAAGATTAGTGCCTTGCACCTCAGGTTCTGTACAAAAAAAAGAAAAAGCGCCATCGTCAAGATATGAAAGAAGATGGCGCTTTTTTATTGAATTCTTTTGTCTTGACATCGACCTGTACAGGTTTATATGCTTGCCCGTCAGAAGGTAATTCAGTGAACTGATATTTAAAAGCCTGTTTGATAATTGATGAATCGGCTGCAATCCCATGAAAATGGCTCCAATTCCCCCAAATTTTATGTCAATAGTCCGGCTATTAACAAAAAAATTTAATTTCTTGAACTTAAAGATGCCTTTGAATTGAAGAAATATGTCAGAAACATGGATTTCGATAAAAAGAACTGTAGTTCATTTTATGGATCACCCAAAAAACATCCCTATACCAAAGAGCGCGTTATTCTGGTGGCGGATCCATTTGGCGGGCACACATTTTACTATGATTTTAAACTAAAAGACGTTCTGTCAATTGAGGAGCAGCCCCGGATTACAAATGCGGCAGGGGAATCGGTCTCCATGGCCCGGATCTGGGTAAAAAACAGCAGCATCGGATTGCAGTGCACGCCGTTTGCCGTGGGACGGGAAATTTAACAAACGTTTTTATTATGACGCCATCAAAATGTTTATATGTCAGGTTCCACAAAAGGTACGGGTTACCCGCTCTTCGCTGGCCGGTGCCTGGGCATAATCGGTAAAATCAGGCTGCTCAGTAAACGGGTTTTCATAAAGCGTTGTCAACAGGTCGACCTGACTGAAATCATTTCTGGTTTCTGCATCTTCAATCGCCTTGTGAATCCGGTGATTTCTGGGAATGAAAAGGGGATTGACCCGGTTCATTCGTGCCTGGATGACGTCAGGACTATTTTCTTTGGTCAGCCGTTGCTGCCATGATTCAAGCCAGGCCGACACCGCATCCGGCCCTTTAAAAAGTTTTTGAAATTGCGGTGTCATATCTGAACCTTGCTTGATATGATCTGCCAAATATCGAAAGGTCAGGGTAAAATCGACTTGTTGGTTTTGCATCAGGTCAAGAAGTTGCCCAAGGAGGGAATCGTCCTGGTCATCAGGATGTTCTATTCCGATTTTTTTAAGCAGACCAACGCGTTGGGCGTAGAAAAATTCCTGTTCAAATTCGGACAAGGTGGCATCAATCACCTGCGCTGCCTCTTCATCTGTTTTTCCTAAGAGCGCTTGTAAACAGATGCCAAGTCGGCTCAGATTCCATTTCATGATGGCGCCTTGATTGGCATAACGGTATCTGCCCATGGTATCAATGGAACTGAAGACCATGTCGGGATCATAATAATCCATAAATGCACAGGGACCATAATCAATGGTCTCCCCTGAAATTGCAGTGTTATCCGTATTCATGACACCGTGAATAAATCCAAGCTGCATCCATTTGGCCACAAGCTGGGCCTGTCTTAGGGCCACCAATGAAAAAAATTGCCTGTACCGCTCTTTTTTTTCCAGAACTTCAGGATAATGGCGGACAATGACGTAATCGGCCAGCTGGCGGATCGCCGTTTCATCGCCCCGGGCGGCAAAATATTCGAAACTGCCCACCCGGACAAAACCCGATGCGACCCGGGTCATGATACCCCCTGGGTGAATCCCATCCGGACGCATGATTCGTTCTCCTGTGCAGACCATTGCCAGCGCCCTGGTGGTGGGCACGCCTAAGGCGTGCATGGCCTCACTGACAATGTACTCACGGATCACAGGCCCGAGGGGAGACTTGCCGTCTCCACCCCGTGAAAACGGGGTTCTGCCGGATCCTTTGAGTTGAACATCAAAACGTTTGCCGTCCGGGGTAATTTTTTCCCCAAGCAGAACAGCCCGGCCATCCCCAAGCTGATGAACAAAAGTACCAAATTGATGCCCGGCATAGGCCATGGCAATGGGTGCGGCATCTGCAAAAACAAGATTGCCTGCCAGGCACTGGGGCAGTTCCTGGGTTTCTTTAGTAAAATTAAGACCCAGTGCCCGGCCCAATTTCCAGTTATATGTTTGCAACACAGGATTCGGTACACTTTCAGGCGTAACGGGTTCATAAAATTTTTTCGGAAGCGCTGCAAAACTGTTTTCAAATCCGGCTTTAAGGGTTGATAACCCAGTTGTATTTCTCATATATGCGCTCCTTGTACTGCTTTTCCACAGGCTGTTTTTGTGACATTCTTCTTGATTAAACAAGGGATGCTTCTGATGACGGTCCCAGCATGGGCCGGCCACCGTACCGGCCCTGACCAGGGCAACCACATAGGGATTGCCCCTGGAAAAAATGGCCGGCAATAGAATCAATCCCGTTAACAATAATGCATGAGCATGAAGAAGTCATCATGTGTATGGATTTAAGAAATGTATTATGAATGTTGCCCGACTGCGGCGCATATGATATTTCCCGTAAGATTCAATTCAAACTAACTGATTTCATGGAGGCAATCAGAATATGGAAAAATGTCCGTGCAAAAGCAACCTTGCCTATGCCGAATGCTGCGAACCCGTCATTACCGGAATACAGCCGGCCCGGACGGCACAAGAGCTTATGCGGGCCCGTTATTGCGCCTATACCATAGCTGATACGGAATTTATTTTTAACACGACCCATCCGGATCACCGGGATGGGTACGACCATGCCGGTACTAAATCCTGGGCGGAAAATTCCGAATGGCTGGATCTTGAAATTGTTTCTACACAAGCCGGCTGTTCCGGAGACCAGGAAGGCGTGGTTGAATTCATAGCCACTTTTCGGGCAAACGGCATTGTTCAAAAACACCACGAGATTGGCCGGTTTTTAAAGCAGGACGATGCCTGGCTGTTTACCAGCGGTGATATGGTGAAACCCAAGCCTGCGGTTTCCACCAAGGTGGGCCGGAATGAACCCTGCCCGTGCGGCAGCGGACGCAAGCACAAAAAATGCTGCGGTAAATAGTGTTTGAACGACAACTCACCCACCTGCGGCGTTCCAGAAAAATTTGCCAAAGACAAGCAGATGGGCGATTTTAGTTTGACCATGGGTCTAAAAGCCTGTTTGATAATTGATGAATCGGCTGCAATCCCATGAACATGGCTCCAGTTCACCCAAATTTTATGTCACTAGTCCGGCTATTAACAAAAAAATTTGTGGAAATTGGTTCTCATTTTCATAAGATTTCGCTTCGACCCCCTAATTATCAAACAGGCTCTAAAATGTGATTATTCCGTATCCATTTTCGATAAATGCGCCCATGGCAGGATGATTGGCCATATCCCCAACCAGGGGGATTTCTTCTTTTTCAATGGGAGCAAGGGCATCAAGTTTGGTTGCACAAGCTTTGCATGCACCGTAAATAAGGTTGGCAGACTTGGCTTTCTCATAAAGGGGGTTTAAAAAATGCCCTGATTTGGACATGGGCTCCACAAGTTTGACCGCTTCTCCTTCCAAAATAATGAGTCCTTCCTGGCCCCGCTGTTTTAGGTCAAGGGCGTTGAGCAGTACGTGAACAAAGCATAAAGGGTCTCCCCGGAATGCGAACAATACGGTTTTTTCCATGATAATACTCCTGTTTTTAACGTATATTTACGCACAAATATGGATGGTTCAAGACATAGAAGGGGATCCATAGTCTTTTCCACGATTACTCTTTTTCCTTTTCCCAAAAACTACGATTTTCCTGAAGAATATCACTAAGATCGTCATCAATATCCTGGCCAGCCTCGTCAGTGTCCTTGTCTCTATTCTCCAAGTCAGTATCCGTCATTTCACCAACGCGTGAATCTTCTATATTCTCCGCTTTGGACAAATCGTCATCCAGGTCTGATGCCCATGTTTCATCTTCATCCTGGGGACTTTGCTGGGGCGCCGTAGTTTCACTCTCTTCAAGCAGGTTCCCATTCCGGTCAAAAAGCAGGCTGCCATTCAGATTGATTTCATAATCAAGCCTGAATGCCACCTCATTATCATGTACAACAATTCGGCCGCCTCTGGCAGATAGTGCTCTTGCGGTCAGACGTTTCTTGAACAGATCCTTGACGGCATCAAGGTCCAGATCTTTTTGAACAGATGAAATAAGGTCTTTTTCTCCGTTCAATATGACTTGGGGATCTGTAATTTTCATACATAACTCCTTTGTCTACAATCGATTGAATGCGATGTCGGCAAAACTGGGTTCAATAAAATTTTCAAGGTCAATAAGTTTACCGATTTCCATAACATCATGCATGTACCTTTGAATTTTATCAAGATCTGTCGCTTCGGGGTAGAGTCCGTCCCAGCGAATGGCCATGGGTTGGGAAAATACATGTTGAAGAACCTGGGGATTCAGTCCCATTTTACCTTCGGGATCCAGAAATTTCACGGCAATGTCTGCCGCCCGGATCTTGTCGTTTTCAATATACTCGCCGGTATCCACCAGCAGGGATACAAATTCCTGAACCGCTTCAGGGTGCTTTTGGATGAAGTCCTTTTGCATGGCCACAATACAACAGGGATGATTCTCCCAGCGGGCAGCTGAATAGAATTCCAGATTGCCGATTTCCCCTTTGATGGCTTTGGTGGCAACCGGTTCTGCAACCATGAATCCGCCCACATCTTCGTTTTCTTTCATAATACCGGGCATTTTGATAGGGGGAACCACCTCAAAGCGAACATTAATGGCCTTTTTTCCTGGCACCCCGGGTTTGAGTCCCAATTCTTTTAAAAATTTATGTGCAAGCATGTGGTGAACCGACATTTTGTGGGGAATATCCACAACCTTATATTTGTAAAAGCTTTGCAAAGAGTCAAACCTGTGATCATAATGCCGGGATCGCACAAATGTGGACCCGTTCTTATGGGCATACAGGACCAGCTGAATGGGAGAGTCATAGGCAAACAGATCCATGGCAATGGGTGCCAGAACAAAGGCACAGTCGATTTTCCCACTTTCAAGACCTTCCTGTATGGGGTTCCATCCACCCATCAGGCTGCTGGACAGATCAAAGTGCTGGGGTTCCACATCCCCTTGGTTAATCCGGTGTTTCAAGGCACCCAGGGCAAGGTGGTCCGTGATCTGGATATGGGCGACGTTGAGTTCAACCCGGCCGCCAATAATACTTCTACTTTTTATTACCCGTTCTTTTTTCATCCCTCCGGAGAAGGCTGTTTCAATTGCTCTTTTGATTTCTTCCTCATTAAACGGTTTTGGGCAATGGGCATTACCACCGGCTTCTATGATGGTTTTCTGCTGGCCCATGTCAGCCTGGGCCGTGGCCATGATGAAAGGCAGGTCTTTAAATTCCCCAGAGCTCCTTAATGCTTTGAGAAACCCAATGCCGTCCAGCGTGGGCATGTTCCAGTCAGATATGACAAGATCAGGTTTTTCAGCTTTTACTTTTTCAATGCCGTCTGCACCGTTCACTGCCATGACAAGGTTTGAAAATCCGGCTTTTTCCAGAATTTGTTTGAACATCATCCGCATGGTACCTGAATCATCCACCACAACAATTTTAATATTCGGATCTACCGCCATAAAATGCTCCTTATGTCCTGCTATAAAAATTAAAAATCATATCTTTTAACTGGACAGACTGTTACGGAATAGATAGTTTTTTCAAGTTCAAGACGGAAAATCAATTTGACCGCAGACAACCATGGAGTATTCGTAAGGATCAAATTTATTTTTCCAACGAACGGCCATGGGCCGACCTGGTCTTTCACCGAGGTTTGCCCACAACAAATCATGAAAGAAACTAATCGGTTAACTTAGTTCTTTCATATTGCCGATGGCAATAATTACGGCCATAAGTTTGTCGTATTCCATGGTATCCCTGGCATCGTTAATCAGATATCCCAGGCCGGATGATACCCCTAAAAACTCTGCCGGAACCAAAACGATCCATGCAATCCCCAGCGCCAGTCTGATGCTGGTTATCATATGGGGGATGGAATATGGAATAACAATCGTCTGAATGAGTTGGACGTTATTTGCACCCTGGTTCAAAGCCATTTTTATCCACTGGGGATTAATGTCCATAGTACCAATGGCTGTATTCAGTATTATAGGACAAATTGTCGCCATTACAATCAAAAAATGAACAGCAGACTCAAAGCTTGTGAATAAAAGCAGTGCAATGGGCATCCAGGACAAGGGACTGATCATTCTCACGAATTGAATCGGCGAATACGTCAGTTTGCGAAGACGTGTAAAAAAACCGATCAGTACGCCTAAAGGAAGTCCTATCGCTGCTGATATGGAGATGCCGACAACGATTCTGCGCAGACTTGCAAAAACCGACATCCAGAATTTGGCATTCTGAAAGAGGTCTGTCAGGGCAGCAAGGGTAGGAACGGGTAGAAATCCCTTGAAATGGCATAATTCAGGACGCGTAAATACCAATTGCATCACAGCAGCCCAGGCAAAGATAAACAGGCCAAGCCCGGCCAGTTCATATCTCCAGCTTGCCCATATCCGGGTAAAAAATGACCACAATCCAATCTGGACAGCGCTGTCCTGGGGAGTGCTTTCAATTGATTTCAACGATTTCTTCCCTGGTAAATATATTTTTCATATCACAACGGCAAAATCCTTTCATGCCCCCCATGTCGTCAATAGTCTTTCTGACAAAACGGGGGTCCACAAGCTGTGAAACCGCTGTATTTGTGTCAAGGCGCGTCAAGAAATCCGTGTTGCCCTCAACCTTGTTTTTTTTCATTTGTTCTATAATAAACCGGGTTGCTGATGGAAAAGGAAACGGCTGGAAACCGATCCGTTCTGCATTCCACTGGGGGTGAACCAGTTCTTTTTCGGGAATGGCGCCGAAAACCCGGTTAAGGACGGCTTCATCTACCGGCAGAAACCCTTTGCCGTCTCTGCTGAGCAGGTGAGCCGTTTCCCTGGGATTTTGCAGACACCATGCCTGGGCTTTTACAATAGCGTTCACCGCCTTTTGAATAACGATTGGGCTTTTTTGGATCAGATGATCGTTGGAGACGATAACACAACAGGGGTGATTTTTCCAAACATCTCCTGAATATCGCATAATTTTTGCCGAAAATTTTTCCTGGGCCAGGGCGTTAAAGGGGTCTGCCACGCAAAATGCATCTATCTTCTTGCCTAAAAGTGCCTGGGGCATATCCGGCGGCGACAGAATGAGCAGGTTCACCTCGTGGGGGGCAAGCGTTGCGCCCGGCGAACGGATTACAGGTTCAAGTCCCTGGGCCTGAAGACCTAGCTGCATGATCAGATTGTGCATGGAATACCATGACGGCACTGCCACCTGTTTTCCCGAAAGATCCGAAAACCGGTTAATACCGCAGTCGGCTCTGACTGTGACCGCACTGCCGTTGGTATGGGCCCAAGCCAGCACTTTGACAGGAATATTCTGCTTGAATCGCATCCACACGGGGATGGGGAAAAGCATGTGTGTCAGGTCAAATTTGCCCGTCAGAAAGGATTCGGAAAGTACATTCCATGAACGCACCATGACGGGACGCTTTACATGAAGTCCCTCATGGGAGAAATAGCCCAGGCTATAGGCAATAAGCAAAGGTGTGGCATCTGTAATGGGCAGATACCCTATTTTTAGAGGTCTTTTTTGGGCGGCTGCCAGACGTGGAAATACCATGGGGGCACAGGCCGCAGCACCTGCCGTCTGTATGGCGGTTTTTAAAAAATTTCGACGTGAAATCCTTCCGGGGCATGCCGGTGCTGCATGATTAAATCCCATCCGTAAGGCTCCGTTTGACTAAATATGCGGTTTTAAACCGATCGAAAATATCGGTTCTCAATGCTTTTATCACAGGGTCGTGGGGGGTTCTGGGATAGGAGGCATCAATATCAAAAATATCGGAGATGCCGGCAGGAGATCCTGCCAGAACCACAATTTTATTTCCAAGGCGTATGGCTTCATCAATATCATGGGTGACAAAGACCGCAGTAAAGCGTTCCGACATCCACAAATTTACCAATTCCTCCTGGATATGGGCCTGGGTAAAGGTATCCAAAGAGGCAAAGGGTTCGTCAAACAGCAATATCTGAGGATGTCCCACCAGAGCCCTGGCCAGGCAGACCCGCTGGGCCATGCCCAGGGAGAGCTGGCCGGGTTTTACGTCAGCCGCACCTGCCAGCCCCATGATTTCCAAAAACTGGATGACCCGGTATTCCAGATCCTGGGTGTCTTTTCTGATTTTACAGCCATAAGCCACGTTTTCCTTGACGCTGAGCCAGGGGATCAGCGCCGGCTGCTGGAACAGCATGGAACGTGATGGGTGGATACCGGTAATGGGGGTGCCGTTCACCCGGATTTGACCGGAGCTCGCAGTTTCAAGCCCTGCCAGCAAGTTCAGCAGTGTGGTCTTCCCACAACCCGATTCACCCAAAATAATCACAAAATCCCCTGGATTTATTGAAAAGGAGATATCCTTGAGAATATGATGGGCTTTTTTTCCTGGTCTGTTGTAAAATTTATTAATTTTGTCAATATCTATTTTCAAGTGCTATTTTTCCGATAGGGCTGTATGAATAAATTCCGGTCGGATAAATCCACTAAGGTCTGTTCCGGCCGGCATGGCCGCCATGGTTGTATGCATATAATCAAGCACGATGTTTAAAATTTCCATATCAGGAACCAGAAATTCAGGAGAATAGGTTATTCCCGATGTTTTAAGCGCCCGTTGCGCCTGTTCGCCGGAAAGGTTTAAAAAAGAGGCTGCTATGCTTTTAATGTCTTTTTCGGCGGTGTCCGGGGATGACATATACTGGTCAAGCTGCCGGGCACTATCAACCAGGCAGCCGACAATCAACGCCAGGCTTTCTTTTTTGGTTTTAAGCAGGTTCTGGTGTACCACAAATACGCTGCCCGGGTGATTCTTCCACAGATCCCGGGAAATGAGCAGATGTTTAAAACCGTTTTCTTCAACCCCAGCGTCACCAAAGGGGGCAGGGCAGATAAAAGCTGCAATATCGCAATCCGGATCCGAATTTACCATTTCCGGCATCAGCGCACATGGTACAGATTCAATGTAGACGCTTTTTCCCGATTTTCCCAAACCGGCGATTTTTAATTTTCCTGCATTCAGCAGCCTGTGCACAAGTATATGCTGAATACTGAACCGATGGGGGATCAAAACACTTTTTCCCTTAAAATCAGTTAATTTTTGAATCTGCTCAGATACAATGATTCTGCTGCCTGCCCTGTGGGTGAACATGAGCATGGATATGGTCACCCCTTTGTCAAACAAATATATGGCCTGGGCAATATCCATGAACGCGGCATTGATATCCCCGGATGATAACCCCTTGTCTAACTGTTCCCAGGAATGCATGCTGAACGTTATAACATCCGTATTCGTACTTGACCCTTTACGCTGGATGTAACAGGGCAGAGCACACCCTAGTATCAGATGGTCAATACTGGAAAAATGTCCGATGCGAATACTCAGGGCAACCTCAATTGAATCCTAAGAGCTTGTTTGGTAACTAGCGGATCGAAGCGAAATCTCATGAAAATGAGAACCAAATTTTCTTTTAATAGCCGGACTATTCGAATAAAATTTGGGAGAATTGGGGCCATTTTCATGAGATTGCAACCGATTCATCAATTACCCAACAAGCTCTTAATAGTGATGTTAGATTTTAATTTAGGGTAGATTTTAACACAGCCCGGAATGTGTTGGCAAGTTTGTCATCGTATCCTACACGAATTCCCGGGATTGTTGTAATGAATTCAAGAGGTTAAACTTTATACTCTATTCCAAGCTCAACAGCCTGCTTCTTAACTCTTTTATCGCTCAATGTTGCCTGTTAACGACACGCATCTTTGGCTTGGCAGTACCCAAAAGAGCCACCGCCTTGATAAAGACATTTCAGGTAAGGCCCAGGGTCAGCATTAAATCCGCCACAGCTGCGCCGGATTTTATTTTAACCATGGGCCTAAGAGCCTGTTTGATAATTGATGAATCGGCTGCAATCCCATGAAAATGGCTCCAATTCCCCCAAATTTTATGTCAATAGTCCGGCTATTCACAGAAAATCTGTGAAAATTGGTTCTCATTTTCATAAGATTTCACTTCGATCCCCTAATTATCAAACAGCCTTCTAAGTTAGCAGCATACATATTGCGGTTTCAATATAAAAGTGATATAGTGGTGTTAAAAATAGTCATTTCGGAGGTGAAAACCGATGCTGACCAGGGTTAAGTTAATATAAGAGCTTGTTTGGTAATTGGTGAATCGGCTGCAATCTCATGAAAATGGCCCCAATTCTTCCAAATTTTATGCTAATAGTCCTGCTATTAACAGAAAATTTGTAAAAATTGGTCCTCATTTTCATGAGATTTCGCTTCGATCCCCTAATTACCAAACAATCTCTAAAACATGGAAATGAACACCTTGTCAGTCAAAACGGATTGCTCCCTGTAGCCATTAATCTTGCTGAGCGCTTCAAAAATTTACCGGATGTACATTGTGTTGATTCTGATATTTCCCAGGGAGAGGTCCCTTTGCCCATGTTGGAGCCTGGTTGCTGATTAGGGGATCGACAGACTGTTACAGAATGCTAATTTTCCCAATTTCTTTATATGAAAGAACTAAGTTAACCGATTAGTTTCTTTCATGATTTGTTGTGGGCAAACCTCGGTGAAAGACCAGGTCGGCCCATGGAAATTTAGGGTGAAATTAAAAATGATCAGTAAAAGTATTACCTACGACAGATTCAGGTTTGGCCAGGTTATAGATGGTGATGTTTTAAACGATACCTTCCGGATGAGGTATGAAGTCTATGTGGATGAATTCGGGTTTGAAGATAAGGCTGACCATCCGGATGGACTGGAAACAGATGAGTATGAAAAAGAATCCATCCACTTTGCATGTCTGAACGAAACGGATTCCGTGGTCGGCACGATACGGCTGGTGCTCCATTCAAACAAGGGCTTTCCCATTGAACATGCTACAAAATTGAATTTGAACGGGGAAAAACCAGCGCCAAATAAAATTGGCGAAATTTCCAGACTGACGGTAACCAAAGACCTCAGACGCCGTAAAGAAGATGGCATGTATGGCGTGGAATCTTATATAAAGAGAAAAGAGGGTGGCGTACTTCCCGATGGCGGTTCCATCCCCAAAGAGATGAGAGGCAGGAAAAACCCTATCATTGTCCTGGGGCTTTACCAGGTTATGTTCCATGAAAGTTTGCGACAGGGGCTGACCCATTGGTACATGATCACTGAGAAAAAATTATTCTATGCCTTGAACAAATATGGATTTATATTCCAGCAAATCGGGGAACCTGTACAATATCATGGTGAAAGGGTTCCCTATTTTGGAGATATTCATAAAATTTTGCTTAATCTGAAACAAACCGATGCAGGAATGTATGACATGATGCTTGCCGGATTGGAAGAAGAGTATCTGCCGGATATTTGATTTAGACCTAAACGTTGCAAGCACGTTATGCCTGGATATGCAAGACATCGGACATGCGCTGTACTGCGCTGCTGTAACTATCCAATAACGAGGCAGATCACGCCATAGGGTGTTCCCGAAGGGTGAGGCTGTTTTGAATTTTTGGTAAGGTATTGTATTTAAGGCCCATGATCAAAATAAAATCGCCCATCTACTTGTCTTTTAAGCCACCCTCGGCGTTACGCCAGCAGACACATATAACCAATATGCGTCCGTTGGGGAAGGGATCATGCTGTCAACCATAAAACAATTGTTAACAGGCATCGGTCACAATTTTCCCGGCCATACAGATGCCGAATCAGATGCCCCGCCCCCAGGTCCCTGGTACGGTGTGGATCTGGACGGAACCCTGGCGGTTTGGAACAAGACCTCAACCCTTGACCGCATCGGAGCCCCCATACCGGGCATGGTCGATATGGTCCGGCGCATGGTGAAAAACGGCATCCGGGTTAAAATTTTTACAGCCCGGGCCTGTGACCCTGCACAGATTCCGAAAATCCGGGCCTGGATGCACAAAAACGGACTGCCGGACCTGGAAATCACCAACGTGAAAGATTATTACATGGAACGACTGTATGATGACCGGGCCATACGTGTGGAACGGAATACAGGCAGAATTCTTTGCCCCCCTCCCCTGCCCTGACAAAAACGGGATCAGCAAATATTATATTTTGATCATCCAGGCATTCGTCATTGATCCAATTCATGGTTTAAGCTACTATACAAACCCATAATAAACTTTCATTACTTTTTTGGGTCACATAGCTTTAATAATATGACACCCTGAAAAGGAGAATACATGGCGAAATCCAATGCCCCCTTTACCGAACTATCCATGTTGGATTTAAGGGGCAAACAATCGGTCAGGGCAACATTTAAACTTTCCCAGAAAGCCATTGATGCCATCGGCCTTGTGGCCGTGCATATGGGCATCAAGCAAAAATCCCTGTTTGATCACATCATTGAAGACCATGTGGCCCTGGATCAACTGGCCCAGACCATCCGGATACGTAAGTTCAAGCAGCTGGACAGAAAACAGAAAACCTTTGTGCTCAGCCGCAGAACCATTGAGGCATTGACGGCCATCTCCGAAACCTATAGCATGCCCCGGGATGCCCTTGTTGAGTATTCCATCAAAAAACTGGAATCCGTTATTCAGTCTGAAAAAATCAGGCACGAAGAACGAAAAAAACTGACCGGAAAACTGGAACGCCACTTCAACGACCTTTTTTCACTTTACCGGGAGTCGGCCGTGACCTTAGGTGAGGACGATCCTTTTTGCCGGCATCTTGAAAATTTGATAGACCATATGAAACGAACTGCAGAGGACGTGAATGCGTTCCTTGAAAAAAGCAAAGTACTTCAAGATTTTTAGGAGAAAACATTGATTGATGTTCAAAATCTGACCAAGTATTACGGTGACTTCTGTGCGGTTGACGACATCAGCCTTACCATTGAACCCGGCCGTATACTTGGTCTTCTGGGCCCCAACGGGGCAGGCAAAACAACCACATTAAGGATGCTCACAGGGTTTTATACGCCCACATCCGGCACCATCAGGATCAATGACCTCAACATGCCGGAAGACACCATGAAAATAAAATCCATGATCGGATATCTGCCCGAATCCGCACCGTTGTACCACAACATGCTGGTCTATGATTATCTGGATTATGTGGCACGGCTTAAAGGGATGAATGACCCTGAACGCCGGCTCCAGCGGTTCAAGGAATTAAGCAGGCTGTGCGGGCTGTCCGGTATCATGGCCAAGCCCATCGGCAATCTGTCCAAGGGCCTTCGCCAGCGGGTGGGGTTGGCCCATGCCATGATGTCCGACCCGGAGATCCTGATCCTTGACGAACCCACCTCGGGCCTTGACCCCAATCAGATCGCAGAGATCCGTGATATCATCAAAAGCATTGGCAGGGAAAAGACCATTATTTTTTCCACCCATATCCTTTCCGAAGCCGAAGCCACCTGTGACCGGATTGCCATCATCCACAAGGGGAAAAAAGTGGCGGACGACAGCACCCAACATTTAAAACAAAATGCCCGGCACCACAGCGTGGTCCGGCTGACGCTGCAGAATGCTGAAATCACACAAGCCCTTGACCATCTAAAAGCGTTTGATGCAAATCTTGACATCACGGTCACAGATACCCCTGCCAGTGAAGGCATAAGCTTTGAACTGTGCTGCAAGGAAGATAAAGACATCCGCCGGGATATTTACCTGTCCATCAAAAAAACAGACTGGATTATCACAGAGCTTGCAAGACAGTCTTTAGCCCTTGAAGAAATTTTCCACGAACTGACACGGGAGGGCGCTTAAATGACGACACCGATCAAAACCATCGCCTTAAAGGAATTTAAAGACTATTTTATTTCACCCATTGCATATATTGTCATTTCTCTTTTTCTCATTGTGACAGGATGGTTTTTCTTCTCCACCTTTTTCATTTACGGGCGGGCCGACCTAAGGGATTTTTTTACCCTTCTGCCCATGACCTTCTCCTTTTTTATCCCGGCCGTGACCATGCGAATGTTTGCCGAGGAGAAAAATGTGGGTTCCTATGAGAGCCTTTTGACCATGCCGGTCTCCTTTACCCATATTGCCCTGGGTAAATTTTTTGCGGCAAGTGCTTTTGCGACAGCCATGCTGCTGCCCACCCTCTCCTACCCGCTGTTCATATCCTTTATCGGGAATGTCGATCCCGGGCCTGTGGCAGGCGGCTATATCGGGGCGGTACTTCTGGGCGGCGCATACTGCAGCATCGGCTTGTTTGCCTCGGCATTGACCCGCAACCAGATCATCGCATTCATTATCGGATGCGCCATCTGTTTTACCCTGACCATTATCGACCGGATGCTGTTCTTTGTTCCCGAAGGTCTTGTGCCGGTTGTGGAATACCTGGGCGCCAATGCCCATTTCACAAATATCTCCAAGGGCATTATTGATTCAAGGGATCTGATTTATTTTGCATCCGTAATCTTTATTTTCATTTTCTCAACCGACATTGCCATGAAAGAAAAAAATTAAGGAGTCACCATGGGTAAGCCTTTCCTTAAAGAATACTATTTGAAATTTATCTTGTATGCGGTGGTTATCGTTCTGCTGAATGTGGCGGGGTTAAGCCTGTTTTTCAGATTTGATCTGACAGCCAACCGGATCTACTCCCTGTCCGAAGCCAGTAAACAAGCCGTGTCCACCCTATCTGAACCGTTGAACATTAAGGTGTTTTTCTCAAAAAACCTGCCTGCCCCCTACAACAATACGGAGCGGTACTTAAGGGATCTGCTCACAGAATACGCAGCCCAGGCCGGCCGGTACTTCAACTTCACTTTTTATAATGTATCCCAGGAAACCGATATGGGGGACAAGGCAGACCAGAACCGTGAAATGGCAAGGGATTATGGGATATCACCGGTTCAGATCAGGGTGATGGAAAACGATGAGCTCAAATTTAAAAACGCGTACATGGGTCTGGTTATCCTCCATGGAGATCTCATCGAAAAAATCCCGGCCATCACTGCCACGGACGGCCTTGAATATCAGCTGACCAGTGCCATCCACAAACTGAATAATAAGGTATCTGCACTGTTGCGCCAGACGGATAAAATCAAAATCACCATGTATATCTCTTCAGGGCTTAATGCCATAGCCCCGTTAATCGGGTTGGACGCCCTGCCCCATCTGGGTGATGATGTGGAAAACGCTGTGGAAAAACTGAACACCAAAAACCTGGGTATTTTCCAATTTGAACGAAAGGACATTTCAGATCCGGAGGCACTTAAAAAAATCACAGAAAAATATGGTCTTATGACCATGCAATGGCCGGACGTGCCTGAAAGAGATATCAAGGCAGGTGCCGGCACAGCCGGACTTGTGCTGAAATATAGAAACACCACCCGGGCGTTGCCTCTGATCACGGCCGTGGAGCTTCCCATCATCGGCACTACCTATCAGATGACCGATCCCCAGGGACTGACTGAACTGATTACACCGGTCATGGAAAAGCTCATCGGGATCAACAAGGATATCGGGTATCTGTCCGATCATGGCTGCCCGCCCCTTGGCGCAGACCGCATGGCCATGATGCAGGGCTTGCCCGGCAACGGCCTTACTGCGTTTGAGCAGCTTGTGGGATCAAGGTATAATATCAAACAGATCCCCCTTAAAGATCAAGACATTCCCGAAGGACTCAACTGCCTGGTGATTGCCAAACCCACCACACACTTTTCCGACTATGAACTGTTCCAGATTGACCAGGCCCTGATGAAGGGCACCAACATTGCTGTTTTCGCCGATGCATTTGAGCAGAAACAGGGCCAGGGCGGCATGATGGGCATGCCCTCATTTGCGCCCATCGACACCGGTCTTGAAAAACTTTTAACCCACTATGGCATCGAAATCCAGAAAGCGTATGTGCTGGACAAAAATGCGTATAAACAGCCATTGCCCCAGTCCCGGGGCGGCGGAGAGCAGACCATCTACTTTGCGCCGGTGATCAAAGAAGACGCTATCAACAACGACCCTGTGTTCATGAAAAATATCAAAGGGCTTATTGCCATGCAGATCTCCCCGGTCAAGCATGTCAAAGGGGGGCAGGACGAATCAAAGGTCAGCGCCGTGCGTCTCTTGTCCTCATCTGACCAGGCATGGCTCATGGAAGGCAACATCAACCTGAATCCCATGTTTATAAGCCCACCCCCCACAGATAACGATATGTCCACCTATGATCTGGCATATCTTCTGCATGGAGAGTTCACCTCTTATTTTAAAGGCAAACCCATCCCCGAAAAGGAAACCGGAGAGACCGACACCAAAGACGAAGACACTGTGGAAGGCCCGCAATCCACCGAGGCACCGGCCAAAAACATTGAAGGACTGAAAACCGGCAACCGCATCATTGAGAGATCCGCACCGGCAAAGATTTTTGTACTCGGATGCGCCCAGATGCTCCACGACAACATGCTGGACGAACAGGGCCGCACCACCAATGCAACCTTCCTGCTCAACACCATAGATCACCTCAACGGTGATGACGGCACAGCATTGTTAAGAAGCAAGCAACAGACCTTGAACCCCATTTCCGACACCAATCCTTTGACAAGAAGTATATTCAAAGGATTCAATACCATTGGACTTTCTGTACTGGTTTTCCTGTTCGGGCTGGGCGTCTGGTTTTTCAGAGGCATGAAAAAGAAAAAAATTGCATCTGTGTTTGGTTGATTTAATCAGTTAAGGAAGAATCATGAAAAAAGAATATATTATTTTAATCATCCTGATCATCGGTTTAAGCGTTTACCTGGCGCTCAAGAAAAACGACCAAGTCCATTATGAACTGCCCACAATTCCCCAGGTGGATACCACCCGCATTGACCGGGTGGAAATCTCAAAGGCAGACCGCCTGGTGGTTCTGAATAAAGACCAAAAGGACTGGACTGTTACCGACAAAAAATTTCCGGCAAACCCCGATGAAATAGAGTTGCTGCTTGGCACATTAAAGAAGATGACGCTGTCCGCCCTTGCATCCGAGGCAAAGGATCTTTTCAGATATGAACTGGATGATACTCAAGCTGTAAAGGTCAAGGCCCTGGCCGGAAAAGAGGTGGTACTCAGCCTTGCCGTCGGCAAACCGGCGGCCAGCTACAACCATACATTTATCTATCTGGACGACAAGGATCAAACCGTGTATCAGGCCAACGGCAATTTCAAACATCAGTTCGACAAATCAGCGGATGATTTCAGGGATAAAAAAGTGCTTGGATTTGACCCGGACAGCATGAAAAAGATCACACTGGACAAGCAGGGAAAAACTGTAACTTTGGTAAAAGCCCCGGTACCTCAAAAACCGGATCAGGAACAAGGGGCACCCCAAAAAGAGTTACCCTCGGAAAAGACGGCCTCCCGGGAAATGGTCTGGACAAATCAAACAGGAGATGTGGCAGATCAAAAAACCATATCTGATCTTTTGTCGTCTTTATCCGACCTTAAATGCCAGGCCTTTTTGGATGATGCTAACGCTGCCCGTTTAAAGGACACACAACCTTCATGTAAAATTTTACTTGAAAACGATAAAACGTTTATTTTAAATTTGTTTGATAAAAATGACCGTCAGGACGTGGAAGGGTCTTGTTCATCTACACCCTATGCGTTCACCCTGAGCAGCTATAAAGCCCAAGATATCGGCGCGTACACGGATAAACTTTTAGGGATTGAACAGCAGGAGGGCTCTGAATCAGCCGATAATGAATAAACGCTTTGTTCAAAGAGCTTATCAGCCCTATAAATGGATTATTGTCATTCCGGCCATCATTTTAAATACCCTGGTCATGGGACTGGGATGCATTGTTGCAGTGGCTGTTTTTGGTTCGGACAAGGCGGATCTACTGGCGCAGATATGGGCCAGAATAGTTTGCGCAATTACGCTCATACGGGTCAGAATCCAGGGCAGGAAAAATTACGATCCATTATCCCCTTACGTGGTGGTGGCCAACCATAAAAGCATGGTGGATATCCCTGTAATCCAGGGGTTTACAGGCCTTACCATCAAATGGGTGATGAAAATTGAGCTTAAAAAAATCCCGGTGTTCGGCACAGCCTGCTCTTTTCTTGGCTATATTTATGTAAACAGATCCAGTGCGCAGGCTGCCGTGAAATCCATAAAAGCGGCAAAAAGCAAATTGTCAAGCAGGGCCAGCGTACTTTTTTTTGCAGAAGGGACAAGATCCAAGGGCGACCTTCTGCCGTTTAAAAAAGGGGCCTTTGTCTTTGCCATGAATTCAGGACGGCCTGTTTTGCCGATAACGATTAAAAATTCAGAACAGATTCTTCCCTCTAATACCCTTGATCTCATGCCGGGTACGGTGGATCTTATCATCCATCCCCCAGTGCATATTACAAACTGCAGCAAGGCAGAACTGGATAAAAAAATTGCTCAGATCCACCAAACCGTGGCAAGCGCCCTTTAGAGCCTGTTTGATAATTGATGAATCGGCTGCAATCTCATGAAAATCGTACCACCACATCGCACCACCACTTCCATTCACAATCCTCCACATAACTTTTCCCCACATTTAGCACGATATATAACCATTTGATTTTAAATTTAAAATACAAAAAAATTCCCAAACCATTCCATATTTTCAGGGCAAATTTTAAATTTTTTCTCCAATGCAATTTTTAATCAAATGCATTTGCCCCATCATAGTCACCTAACTTTCTTTTAAATTAATCATTTTTTAACTTGACTTCTCTTTTATTTTTCGTGAAAATGGTAGCATAGTGGGTGTAAAGTGGATGTAATATTTAGAAAAAGACGATTCAAATGTTTCGATCCAGTTCTTGCCATACAATAGATGACAAAGGAAGGCTGATTATCCCGGCACGATTCAGGAAAGTGCTCAAGGACGAGGATGATTACGGGATCGTGGTCTCAAGCAAAGACGGATGCATCTTTGCCTTTACTTTCAGCGGATGGAAGGCGGTTGAGGACAGCTTGAAAACAGTTAAAACCGCAGGCATGCAGCGGTTCAAACGTTTTTTTCTGGGTAATGCCTGTCCCCTGACATGTGACAAGCAGGACAGGGTCTTAATTCCCCAAAATCTGAGAATCTATGCAGGGATAGACAAAGAGGTCGTTCTTGTGGGTGTTTTGGACCGGTTTGAAATCTGGGCAAAAGAGAAATGGGAGCTGGAACAAAAGATTATGGAACAGGAGCTTGAACGGGAGGACGTCAAAGAAGAAATTGCTTCCATAGGCTTATAATAACATGGCATTTCAACATACCCCTGTCATGCCCAATCAGGTGCTTGCATACCAGAATCTTAAACCCGCAGATATATGCGTGGACTGCACCCTTGGTGGATGCGGGCACGCGTTGGCAACGCTCAGGGCTATAGGTTCCGGCGGGCTGCTCATCGGTATTGACCAGGACATGGATGCCATTGCTAACGCCCGAAGGGTATTGCAGCCTTTTGAGGACAATGTCCGGCTGTACCATAACAACTTCAGTGATCTGCCCGGCATTCTCAAAGATGCGGGCATTCACGCAGTTAACAGCATCCTTATAGATCTAGGCTTTTCACTCAACCAGCTGACCCAAAGCAAACGGGGATTCAGCTTTAACAAAGAGGAACCCCTGGATATGCGGATGGATATGCGCAATTCGTTAACCGCACACCAGGTGGTGAATACCTATTCGGAAAAACAATTGGTTGATATTTTTTTTACATACGGGGAAGAACGCTTTTCAAGGCGGATAGCAAGGGCCATCACTGAAAAAAGAATCTGCGCTCCCATTGCCACCAGCCTTGAACTGGCCAGGGTTATTGAAAACGCCGTGCCTGCCCATGCCAGGGCAAAGCAGAAAATCCATCCGGCCACCCGGGTGTTCCAGGCTCTGCGCATTGTGGTCAACCGGGAGCTTGAACGTTTGGAGGCATTTATGCAGGCGGTTCCCTCCCTGCTGCTCAAGGACGGGCGTATCAGCATCATCTCCTTTCACTCCCTGGAAGACCGTATTGTCAAGCAGCGGCTGCGCGCCTTTGAGAACGGGTGCACATGCCCAAGACAGTTCCCTAAGTGTATATGCGGATTTGTAAAACAGATGAAATCCATTACCAGAAAACCTGTGACTGCAGAGGTTGACGAACTTGAAGCAAACCCCATGGCAAGAAGCGCCAAGTTACGGGTAGCCCAGAGAGTATAAAACAAGGGAGTCCAGCCGTGAAAACACCACAAAAACAGACAGACGCCACCCAGAGCCGAAAAGGGCTGCTGTGGTTTTTTCTCATCCTTGTGCTGGCAGCTGAGCTCATTTGCAACTCCTGGATCAGAAGCGAATCCAGCCAGGCCATTATCAGGATTACAGACACTGAACGCCGGCTCCGGAAACTGGCAGCTTACCGCCAGGCCCTGGGCGTGGAAATCGAGCGCCTGAAATCCGAAGCACGGATCACCCGCATCGCCCGCACCCGGTTGGGGCTGGCATCGGACATCTTTAATCAAACCATTTACCTGCCCAAGGAAAGGACGTAAATGGCGGCAACCCCCAGTGAAAATATAGGTTTACGGATTCTTTTCATCCGTTTCTTTCTGCTGCTGTGCCTGGTGAGCATTGTCATCCGCTCATTTGACATCCAGATTCTGCAGGGGGATACACTTCGGAAAAAAGCTGAAAAGACCTATATCAGGCGGATCACCATCCAGGGAGACCGGGGGCTGATCCTTGACCGTCACTTAAACAAGCTAGGGGCCAGCATTGCGGCACCCAACATTACCGCAGACCCCACCCAGGTCAAAAATGCCCGGCAGACAGCAGATCAACTGGTAAACATTCTTGGCGGCAGCCGCACTGACATGGAAAAAAAGCTGTCCCAAAAACGCCGGTTTGCGCTTCTGGCAAGCAGAGTGTCGCCTGCCAGGGCAGACAAAGTAAAAAAGCTGAACCTTGCCGGTATCTATACACCAGATAACTCCAAACGTTTCTACCCCAACCGGGGCCTGGCAGCCCAGGTCATCGGATTCACAGGCTCAGATGACCACGGCCTTGAGGGGCTGGAACTGTTTTATAATGACTTTCTGAAAGGCCGGACCCTGAAGACGGAAGAATACAGGGACGGCCAGGGTACAATCCTTGATACGGGAAAAAACAAGCGTGACAGCCTTCAGGGAGACACCCTTGTTTTAACCCTGGATAAAAAAATTCAGTTTTTCAGCGAACAGGCCCTTGAGAAGGCCGTAACAAAATACCGGGGCAAATCAGGCACAGCTCTTGTCATGCAGCCCAACACTGGTGAACTGCTTGCCGTGGCCCATTACCCGGAATTCAATCCTAACAACTATGGTGATTTCAGCCGGAACCGGTACAGAAACAGGGCCGTCCTTGACGTATTTGAGCCCGGTTCCATCATAAAGGTGGTCACTGTGGCCGCGGCCATTGAAGGAGGCATGTCCGCCACAGCCATTATCAATTGTGAAAACGGCGATTATCAGGTGGGCAGAACGGTCATCCATGACACCCATCCTTATGATTATCTGACCCCGGGACAGATTCTGAAAGTTTCCTCCAACATCGGTGCTGCAAAAATCGCCCAGAATATAGGCCCCAAGGCCATGCACTATTATCTGAAGGCCTTTGGATTCGGCACAAAAACCGGGATCAACTGCCCGGCAGAGCGCTCTGGCCTTATTCGGCCTCTAAACTGCTGGACAGACATTGATGCTGTCTCCATCTCCTTTGGCCAGGGCATGTCAGTGACTGCGCTCCAGCTGATCAGCGCCGTATCAGCCATAGCCAACGGCGGTAAACTGATGAAGCCGCTGCTGGTTAAAAAGATTCTTTCCAATTCAGGTGAGATGATCCGGGAAAATAAACCCCGGGTGGTTCGCCAGGTGATCAGTGCCAACACCGCAGGGATTGTTAAAAAAATGATGGCCAGAGTGGTTCACCAGAAGGAAGGAACAGGAATCCAGGCCGCCATCCCCGGCTACCGGATATGCGGCAAAACCAGTACAGCTCAGAAAGTCGCCAGAGATAAAAAAGGATACTCCCATTCCCGGTTCACTGCTGCATTTGCAGGCTTTGCCCCCTTTGACAACCCTGTCCTGGCCATTCTGGTGGTGGTGGACGAACCCAAAAAGAATCATTACGGCGGCATTGTGGCAGCGCCGGCATTCAAGGATATCATGGCCCGGTCCTTTAATTATCTGAATATTACGCCTCAGACAGACATCCTAGCAGCATTACCCCGGAAGGTGTCCCATGCAGTTGACTGACATCCTGAACACCACACAGATTGAGCTCACGCCGGATCAGGAACAGGCAGGCATCGGCAATACCGCCATCTCGGATATCACCTGCGACTCCAGGCAGGTGGTGCAAGGCGCGTTATTCATTGCCGTGGACGGCTGCACCGCAGATGGCCATGATTATATTGCCCAGGCCTTTGACAAAGGCGCAGCAGCGGTTCTGGCCCAGAAAATCCCCCCAGGGCTGCCCCGGGAACAGGCCCGGCATATTGTTCTTTCAAAGAACACCCGCAAAGATACCGCCATTGCCGCTGCAAACTTTTTTGGTCACCCCTCAAAGGATCTGGTGCTTGTAGGGATCACCGGAACCAATGGTAAAACCAGCATTACCTGGCTGTTGGAACAGATTTACCAGACCTGCGGGATCACCTGCGGCGTGATCGGCACCATCAATATCAGATATCCGGGCGCCACCATTGACAACCCTGTCACCACCCCGGATGCGGTGTGCCTGCAGAAAACCATGTATGAGATGAAGCTTGCCGGTGTCACCCATGTCATCATGGAGGTCTCCTCCCACAGCCTGGATCAGCACCGGGTAAACGGATGCGATTTCAATGCCGCCATATTCACCAACCTCACCCAGGACCACCTGGATTACCATGATGGCTTAGAAGATTATTTTGCCTGCAAGAAAATCCTGTTCACAAAATTTTTAGGCCCCTTTGGGGACGGAACCCGGGGCAAGGCCGTCATCAACATTGATAATGCGTACGGCACCCGGTTAGCAGACAGTCTTGACCTGCCGGTAATGCGGGTCAGTGCAGAGCGTGAAGCCGATATCCGGGCCATTGAGATCACAGACGACATCCACGGCCTGAAAGCCACCCTTGACTTCAGTGGTGTACACGCCCCCATGCACAGCGTACTCACCGGCCGCTTCAACCTGGAAAACATCCTATGTGCGGCAGGTGCGGCATTGGCCACCGGTATCTGCCCCGAATCCATTGTCCAGGGCATTGCCAGCCTTGAACGGGTACCGGGCCGGCTTGAAAAACTTTCCACGGAATTGAACCGGCATATCTTTGTGGATTATGCCCACACCCCGGATGCCCTTGAATCCATCCTGAAAACCCTTGCCGACCGGGCCCCTGAACGACTGATCACGGTGTTTGGGTGCGGCGGAGACCGGGACCGCACCAAACGCGGCCTCATGGGCGCCATTGCCTGCAGATATGCGGACATCGCCATTGTCACCTCGGATAATCCGCGAACCGAAAACCCGGACGCCATCATTGACGAAATTATAGACGGCATCCGTGCCCAGGGGTTTAAACCCATTGATCCTGATGGATCAACGGCCGGTGAAAAAGGATATATCCGGATCACCGACCGGGCCAACGCCCTGGCCTTAGCCGTTCAACTATCAAAACCCCGGGACATTATCGTGGCGGCAGGCAAGGGCCATGAAACCTACCAGATCACCAATGCAGGCACCATTCATTTTGATGACAAGGAACACTTAACCCAGGCCTGCATCAAGGCATTGACGCCCAGGCCATGGGATCTCCGGGATCTTTCCAATGCCCTTGGCCGTGATCCTGTCACCGTTTTGGGACAAAAAACAGCTGCCAGTGCCCCAACAACGATTTTCAGAGGCGTCAACACCGATTCAAGGACCATCACCCCTGATATGGTCTTTCTGGCGCTAGCGGGAGAACGTTTTGACGGCCACAACTTTATTCCGGATCTGGCTGCAAAGGGGGTCTCAGCTTTTGTTGTCAGACAGGACTACCTGGACACCCTGGACGTGGAAAAAAAACAATTGATGGGTAAAGCCGGGGCCTGTTTTTTTGAAGTACCGGACACCCTGACGGCTCTGGGACAGCTGGCCCACTACCACAGGATGCGCTCAAATACCAAAATTGCGGCGATCACCGGTTCCAACGGAAAAACATCCACCCGGAAAATGGCCCAAGACATTTTTTGCCTGCACCATGACACCCTGACCACCCAGGGCAACCTCAACAATGAAATCGGCCTGCCCCTGACTCTGCTCAGGCTGGCAGAGATCCATGAATGGGCCCTGGTGGAGATGGGCATGAGCAACCCCGGAGAAATCGCCAGGCTTTCGGCCATTGCCCGGCCTGACATCGCCCTGGTCACCAACACCCATGGGTCGCATCTGCAAGGTGTGGGGTCACTGAAGAATGTGGCCCGGGCCAAAGCTGAAATTTTTACCGGGCTGAACCCCAAAGGCACAGCCATCATTTTTGCCGACGACCCCAGAGTTGAGATCCTTGTCCAGGGGGCAAAAGAACACGCAGCCACAGCCGGTCTCATCCGTTTCGGCACCCGCTCCCACAGCGAAGTACGTTTATCAGACATCCGCTTCACCGGCCATGGTATCTCCTTTTCCCTTGCCATGAATGGGCATACGCGTCCATACAAGGTGCCCTCCCCGGCTGATTTCATGGCCGCTAATGCTGCCGCTGCCGCGGCCCTGGCCAAGGCTGCAAACATTGATGAATCAGATATTGCCCAGGGGCTGGAGGCATTTATCCCGGTCAGCGGCAGAATGGATGTCAGGCACTTTGACAATGGCATTCACCTCATTGACGACACCTACAACGCCAACCCCGCCTCCATGGACCAGGCCCTGAAAGTCCTGAACCGGCTGGCCGGGAGCAACCGGGGGATTGCCGTGCTCGGTGACATGCTGGAGTTAGGAGATCAAACCCAATGGCACCATCGGCAGGTGGGGCATCGGGTGGCGGCGCTTTCACCGGCAAGGCTCCTGCTGTTCGGCACCCAGGTCGCCCAGATCCGGCAAGGCGCGATTGAAAAAGGATACCCGGATGCACAGATCTTCATGGGCGGCAAACACACCTTGGCCCAGGCCCTTAAGGCATCCATTACACACGAAAACTGGGTACTGATCAAAGGCTCCAGGTCAATGGCCATGGAGACCCTGATTGCGGTACTTGAAAAGGCGGACTGATCCGATGTTTTACCAGTTCTTATATCCGTTGCACGACTACCATACCATTTTCAATATTTTCAGGTATATTACCTTCCGGACCATATACGGGGGACTGACCGCCTTTATCATCTGTTTTGTTCTCGGCACCTTCGTGATCCGGCGGTTGCAGGTCATGCATTTCGGCCAGATCATCCAGACCGATGGGCCCCAATCCCATTTAAAAAAACAGGGCACCCCCACCATGGGGGGGATCATGATTTTGTTCTCCATTTTCGTGTCTACCTTTTTATGGGGAAACTTCACCAACCACTATGTGGGGATACTGCTGCTCACCACCCTGCTATTTGGCGCCATCGGCTTTTTTGACGACTACCTGTCACTGTTGAAGAAAAAAAATATGGGGTTCACGGCAAGGGCAAAATTCCTTCTCCAGCTCCTTTCAGGATTGCTCATCGGTTCCCTGATTTACAACAGCCCGGACTTCAATGCCTTACTCACGGTACCGTTTTTCAAAAAGGTGTCCATTGATTTAGGCATGTTGTATATCCCCTTTGCCTGTCTGGTGATTGTGGGCACATCCAATGCCGTCAATCTCACCGACGGCCTGGACGGACTGGCCATCGGCCCTTTTATTGTGGCATCGGCGACCTATATGCTGTTTGCCTATGTGGCCGGCCATTCCGAGTTTGCCCAATATCTGCACGTCCGGCACATTCCTGCCGCCGGTGAAGTATCCGTTTTCTGCGGCATCCTGGCAGGCGCAGGCATGGGTTTTTTATGGTTCAATGCCCATCCGGCCCAACTGTTCATGGGCGATACCGGCTCTATCCCCCTTGGGGCCATTCTCGGGGCCATTGCCGTGATCACCAAACAGGAGATCATGCTGCTGCTGGTGGGCGGGCTTTTTGTCATGGAAGCGGTTTCCGTGATTCTCCAGGTCTCTTATTTCAAGATCACCCAAGGCAAAAGAATCTTCAGAATGGCACCGTTGCACCACCATTTTGAATTAAAAGGCTGGCATGAATCCAAGGTGATTGTCCGGTTCTGGATTATTTCCATCACCCTGGCTGCCCTGGCACTAAGCAGTTTGAAAATAAGATAAAATGATCAATTTTTCCAAACCATATGAATTGATTGTGGGGTTAGGGGCCTGCGGGCTCTCTATGGCCCGGTTTTTACATTCCCGGGGGCATTGTGTGGCAGCCACGGACATTGACGGGACAAAGACCAATGAAGCAGCAGCCTTACAAAAATCAGGTATCCCGGTAATGATCGGCAGGCATGACCAAAAGATGTTTGACAAGGCGTCCCTGATCATCCCCAGCCCCGGAATTCCCTTAACCATGCCCTTTATCAAGTCAGCTCAGGCCAGGGGGGTGCCCATAAAAGGGGAACTGGATATTTTTGCCCGATACAACACCACACCTGTGATCGCAATCACTGGCACCAACGGGAAAACCACCACCACGGAACTGACAGCAGCCATGCTGGACGCCTCTGGGGTTTCCTGCTTTGTGGGCGGTAACATCGGCACCCCGCTGGTGGAATATCTCATGCAGGCGCATCCCAAAGATGTTGTGGTGGCCGAAATTTCCTCCTTCCAGCTTGACCTTGCCCAAAATTTCAGGCCCCATACAGCACTGCTTCTCAATATTGCCCAGGATCATCTGGACCGGTATCCGGACTTTGACGCCTATACCGATGCCAAATGGTCTGTTTTTAAACATATGACCGCCCTGGATACTGCCGTGATTAACGACCGTATCACGAATGTGTCAACCCGGACTAAAACCATTGGTGCCCGGATCTTTACCTTTTCATCCACAGATCGTGTAATCCAGGGGGCAAGAATCCACAGCCGGGGAATCGATATCCACACCGGCGACATCAGTGACACCCTTGCTGTAGACGCATTCGCAGGGCTTCCCGGTATCCACAACAGGGAAAATGCTGCGGCTGCGGCCCTTGGGGCGCTAAGCTGCGGGGGCACCATGAAAGGGATCAGGCAGGCCTTAAAGAATTTTATCCTGCCGGATCATCGCATCGCCTTTGTCCGGGAGGTTGACGGCATCCGTTTTTACAACGACTCCAAGGCCACCAACGTGGATGCCGTGCTTCGCGCCCTGGAATCCTTTGAATCCCATGTGATTCTGATTCTCGGGGGCAGGGAAAAGGGCCTTGATTTTGCTCCCCTGGTGCCCGAAGTAAACGCCCGGGCCAAAGCGGTGATCGGTATGGGGGAAGCCGCCGGTCATATCATGGCAGCCTTTGAAGGTATCTGTCCCACCTACGCCTGCCCGGACATGACCTGTGCCGTTCACCAGGCCGTGTCTGTGGCAAACAAAGGCGATGTGGTGCTTTTATCCCCGGCCTGTGCAAGCTTTGATCTTTATGCCAACTATCAGGAACGGGGAGAGGATTTTGCCCGTATTGTCCATGCAATGGTCCCGGGTCAGGAGGTCTGCCATGGCTGATACCCAGGGAACCCGGAAATACATCCCCAATCGCCTCCATCCCTTTTTCAGGGAAAAAACCATTCTGTTTCCGGTGCTCATTCTCACCGGCATCGGACTGGTCATGGTGTATTCGGCCTCCTGCGCCATCGCCATGAATGAACATAACACCTTGTTTTATTATCTGAAGCGCCAGTCCATATTCCTGGTTGTCAGCCTTGGTATCATGTTTGTCACGGCGTCATTTCCTTACAAATTATACAAAAGTATGGCCTATATCATTCTGGCTGCCGCCATCGGTCTTCTGATTGCCGTCCTGATCCCGTCGCTGGGCATCAAAGCCAACAATGCCCGGCGGTGGATTGATTTTGGACTGTTCTCATTCCAGCCCGCAGAATTTGCCAAGCTCGCCTTGATCCTTTTCATGGCCTACTCTTTGTCCAAAAAACAGGAACTAGGAAAACTGCGGGAGTTTTCCATTGGTATGGTGCCCCATGTCATGGTGTTCAGTCTCATGGCCGGGCTTATCCTGTGCCAGCCTGATTTCGGCACCATCGTGGTCATGGGCATGATCTGCTGGGGAATGATGTTCACGGCAGGCGTACCTCTACTGCATTTGCTCAGTCCGCTGCCGGTGGTCATCCCTGTGGTATATTTCCTGGTTTTTAAGGTCGATTACCGGCTAAAGCGGATCCTTGGATTCCTGAATCCCTGGGAAGATCCGTTAGGCATTGGGTTCCAGCTCACCAATTCCCTGAAGGCCTTTGGATCGGGCGGTCTGTTCGGCAAAGGTGTTGGGCTTTCCATGCAGAAAATGCACTTTCTGCCCGAACCCCATACGGATTTTATTTTCTCCATCATCGGCGAAGAGCTGGGGCTGATCGGCGTGACAGCCATCCTGGTGCTTTACGGTATCATCCTGAACACCGGCACCCGCATCGCCAGACAGGCAGATACCTTTTTCGGGGCTGTCGCAGCCACGGGCATCACCCTGTATCTCGGCCTTCAGGTCTTTATCAACACAGGCGTGGCCTTAGGGCTGCTGCCCACCAAGGGGCTGACCCTGCCCTTTATCTCCTATGGCGGGACATCCCTGATCATCAATATGGCAGCCATGGGTATTTTAATGAACATAGGAGCCTGGGCAAACCATGTCAACACATAAACATGTCATCATTGCCGGCGGAAAAACAGGGGGCCATCTGTTCCCGGGTATTGCCGTGGCCCAGGCGTTGAAGGAAAAGGATCCATCCACAAGCATTCTTTTTGTGGGCACCAACGCCCCCTTTGAAACCCAAATCCTGTCCCGGTACGGATTTGCGCATAAATCAATTCTGTCCAAGCCCATAAAGGGGAAAAATATTATGGCAAAGGCCTGGTCAGCCGGTCTGGTGTGCATCAGCCTGATCCAGGCCCTGGTGATCATCATTGGGTTCAGGGCGGATTTTATTCTGGGCATGGGGGGGTTTTCATCCTTTGCTCTGGTTCTGGCCGGGCGCATCCTTTTCAGGGACACGGCCATCCATGAGCAAAATGCCTTTCCCGGTATGACCAACCGCATGCTGTCCAACATTGCCCGGACCCGGTTTATCTGCTTTAAACAGACAAAGGGGATGCCGGAAAATGAGACCACCTTTCTGGTGGGCAACCCGATACGCCGCCCTTTAAAACATGCCCACGACCCTGTCAGAACAAATGAACGTGTGCTTGACCAAATTACTGAAAATGATTTTCTGATTCTTGTCACCGGCGGCAGCCAGGGGGCAGTTTCCATCAATGGGGCGTTCATGGATGCTGTGGCAATGATGAAAGAGACAAAACAGCTGTTCATCATTCACCAGACCGGAAAGCGTGCGGAAGCAGAAATCCGGCAATTTTATGATACCAGAAATATCCGGCACAACGCCGCAGCCTTTTTCCACGATATGCCGGCCATTCAGGACCGGGCAGACCTGGTCATCAGCCGGGCAGGGGCTGGCACGGTATCAGAGCTGTGTATCAAGGGGAAACCGGCTATCCTGGTCCCCTACCCCCATGCGGCAGACGACCACCAGACAGCAAACGCAACATCTCTGGCCGACCAGGACGCCTGCATCATGATTCCAGACAAAGACTTGACCGGTGAAACCCTGTTGGCAGCCATTGAAGACCTGCGACACGATACAAAAAAAAGGGCCAGGATGGCAGCCACCATGAAGCAGTTTGGCATGCCCCATGGCGCAGACCTCATTGCCGGCCATATTTTAGGGGTGGATGTTTTAAAAAGGTAAGAAGATGTACCAGCATGATTATCACATACACTTTGTAGGCATTGGCGGTATCGGTATGAGCGGCATTGCCGAGCTGCTGCTAAATCTTGGCTACACCATCTCCGGGTCTGATCTCAAGCTGTCCCACATCACGGACCGGCTCAAGGAAAAAGGCGCGGTGATTTACAAGGGCCATGCCAAAAACAATATCCAGGAGATCAATGTCGTGGTCACCTCATCGGCCATTTCACCCCAGAACCCGGAAGTGATCCGGGCAAAAGAGCTGGGCTGCCCCATCATCCCCCGGGCTGAAATGCTGGCCGAACTGATGCGCATCAAATACGCCATTGCCGTGGCAGGGGCCCATGGCAAAACCTCCACCACGGCCATGATATCCCAGATCCTTAACACCGCAGGACTTGATCCCACAGTCATCATCGGCGGCCTGCTCCAGGGGCCGGACACCAATGCTCTGCATGGGTCTGGGGAATTTATTGTGGCCGAGGCAGATGAAAGCGACGGCTCATTTCTCAAATATGCCCCGGCCATTGCGGCTGTGACCAACATTGATCTGGAGCATCTTGATTTTTATAAAGATATTGAAGAGATAAAAGATAAGTTTGTCCAGTTCATCAACTCCGTTCCCTTTTACGGTCTTGCCATCCTCTGCCTGGACAACCCCCATATCCAGGATATTCTTCCCAGGATCACAGCGCGGTACACCACCTACGGCATGACGGCCCAGTCAGCACTTAAAGCCGGAAACATCCGGTTTGAAAATGGGAAATCGGTATTCAATGTATTCAAGGCAGAACAGGATCTGGGCCCAATTATGTTAAATATCGGCGGTCAGCACAATATTCTCAATGCCATGGCCGGTATTGCCGTGGGCCTGGAGCTGAACATCCCCTATGACACCATCAAAAAGGCACTGGAAGAGATCAAAGGCGTCAAACGCCGCCTGGAGATCAAAGGAGAAGCCAAAGGCATTACGGTGATGGATGACTACGGCCATCACCCCACAGAGATCAAGGCCACCTTGACTGCGGTCAGGGAAAGCTATCCGGACAAACGGCTGATTGTGGTATTCCAGCCCCACAGGTACACAAGAACACAGGCGTTGTTCCAGAAGTTCACCCGGGCCTTTTACCAGTCACACGTACTCATCGTGCTGCCCATTTACGCGGCTTCGGAAGCCCCCATAGACGGCGTGGATTCCGAAAAACTTGTGGCGGGCATCACGGCCCATGGCCACAAAGATGCCTGCTTTGCCCCGGATTTCACCCAGGCATTATCCATCATTACCCATAAGGCAAAGCCGGGGGATATGGTGCTCACCCTTGGGGCCGGGGATGTGTACATCCTTGGAGAAAAACTGATGGAGATTTTGTAAACCATGGGACAACGCTGCAGCATAAAAAAGATGTTTGCTCCCTTTGGGCCCCAAACGCACAAAGCCATGGACAGGTACACCAGTTTCAGGGTGGGGGGGCCTGCGGACCTGCTGGTGCTGCCGCAAACCATGGAACAGGTGATCGCTCTGGCCCGAACGGCAGACAAAGCCGGGCTGCCGGTTACCATTATCGGCGGCGGCACCAATGTACTGATATCGGACAACGGAATCCGGGGGCTTGTGATGGTCCTGACCCGGCTGAAACAAACAATTGAACAGACAACATCTCCCATGACCCCAGACCACACATCACCAGACCGGATTGATGTAACCGCCCTTGCCGGAGAACGTCTTGGCAGCCTTTGCAGATATGCAGCTGACCAGAGTCTGGCCGGTCTGGCGTGGGCAGCCGGGATTCCCGGCACCATTGGGGGGGCCGTGATGATGAATGCAGGCGCCTTTGGCAGCGACATGAGCCACGTTGTCAAACAGATCGAAGTCCTGGACCTTACCACCCTGGAAACATCTGTTCTGCCGGCAGACAGACTTGAATTTTCCTACCGGAAACTTGCCCTTGACAACAGTATTATACTCAAGGTCCGGCTTGGGCTGATCCAGGATGAGACCGGAACCGTCAGGGAGGAATTTTACCGCAACCTGAAAACAAAACAATCCACCCAGCCGGTGTCCCAGGCATCTGCCGGGTGTTTTTTCAAAAACCCCCCGGGCGGTCAATCAGCAGGCTTTCTCATTGAGCAGGCCGGCATGAAAGGCGCCCGGTACAACGGGGCCATGGTATCAGATCTGCACGCCAATTTTATTATCAACCATGGCAACGCCTGTACCAAAGATATCCTGAGCCTGGCCGGCCAGGTAAAGAAACACGTATATGAAAAATTCGGAGTGACCCTTAAAGAAGAGGTAAAAACCATTGGCAGCAAAGAAAAATACCCCAAACAGATACAGAGGGCAGGATCCAAAAACCAGAAAACTTAACTCGTTTTTTCATGCCAAAGCCCTTTGGGAAAAGTGCTTCCTTTTTCTTTTCATCGGTGCACTGAGTCTTGGCTGCATCTATGTACACGATGCAGTGCTCCAGTGCCCTGTCTTTGATGTTAAAACCATTATGATTGACGGTCTTGACCGGGTAACCAGGAACGAAGTCCTGACCCGGACAGGACTTGATCAACCCGCCAATATTTTTGAACTGCAGCCGGATCTGCTGGAAAAAAAGCTGAACACCCATCCATGGATTCGCATGGCCACGGTGAAGCGAAAGCTTTTATCCACCATTACCATTAACATTGAAGAACAGATCCCCCTGGCGATCGTGAGCCTTGAAAACCTGGCAGATATCGTCATCAACACCCAGGGAGCGCCGTTTAAAGAGTATGAACCGGCCAAGGATGATCTGGCGGCGTTGCCGGTTATATCCGGGGTGGATTTAAGCTTGTCCAACAGCACTTACCTGTTTGAAGGGGATTTGTTCAATGCTGTCATGGAAATCTTAAGAATCAAAGGAGTTGGACAAATTCACACCATTTTGGGAGATGAACATACAGGTATACTCATCAATATATTCAACACACGCCCGGATACAGGGTTCACGAAAAATGCCGGCAACACAACATCTGAAAATAAGACTGTTCTTCCGGTTAAACTAGGGTTTGACCAATTTGAAAAAAAACTTGCAAGAACCAGGCAGATTCAGCGCTATATGGAGAACCACTATCCGGACAAAACCATATCAGCCATAGATCTTTTCAGCCTGAAAAAAGTGTTTGTGACACTGGAAGATGCGGCCCAAAACACTACAGAAAAGGGGGTTTAACTTGCAGGAAAGCGAAAATTTACTGGTGGGACTTGACATCGGTACAACCAAAATCTGTGCCGTCGTAGGGGAGATGCTTGATGATGAGATCAACATCATCGGTGTGGGCTGCCACCCGTCCACAGGGCTTCGCAAGGGATCCGTAGTCAACATTGAGTCCACAGTGGATTCCATTAAAAAGGCTGTGGAGGAGGCCGAAATCATGGCGGACTGCAATATCTCTTCTGTTTACGTGGGGATTGCAGGCAACCATATCAAAGGGTTCAACAGCCATGGTATCATTGCCATTAAAGGGCGGGAAATCACTGAAATGGATGTGGAACGGGTCATTGACGCAGCCAAGGCGGTTGCCATCCCCCCGGACAGGGAAATTCTGCATGTCATTTCACAAGAATTTATTGTGGATGAGATGACATCCATCCAGAATCCCGTGGGGATGACCGCCGTACGCCTGGAAGCCAAGATCCATATCATCACAGGTGCGGTCTCTGCAGCGCGCAACATTATCAAGTGCTGCCACAAGGCAGGGCTTGAGGTCTGCGATATTGCACTTGAATCTTTGGCCTCGGGCTATGCCGTTCTCACCAATGAAGAAAAGGAGCTCGGCTGCATCCTGGCGGATATGGGGGGCGGAACCACAGACCTGGCACTGTTCAAAGACAACAACCTGAAATTTATTTACGAACTTACCGTTGGCGGTCATAACCTGACCAACGATATTTCCATAGGGCTTCGCACCCCCTTGCCCGAAGCGGAAAAAATCAAGACAAAACACGGCACCTGCATCCCCCAAAACGTCAGGCCCCATGATGTCATTGAGGTGCCGGCAGTGGGGGGCAGAGCACCCAAGCGCCTGCCCAAGGCAATTCTTGCTGAAATCCTGGAACCCCGGGTGGAGGAGATCTTTACGCTGCTGAAACAGGAGTTGTTTTCCAACGGACTTGAAAACAGTTATCCTGCCGGATTTATACTCACCGGCGGCAGTGTCGTCATGGACGGGATTTCAGAAATGGCGGAATCGGTATTCAGCGTACCCGTTCGGATCGGTGAAGTCGAACGTATCGGTGGACTCAAAGATATTGTTAAAAACCCAGCATACGCCACAGGCGTAGGACTGATCATTTTCGGATCAAAAACAAGCTGCCGTATCCAGAATGTCAAGTCCGATTCCCAGATGCTGCAAATGATTTTCAATAAAATGAAACAATGGTTTAAAAATATTATTTAAATCCATACAGGAGGTGGATATGACTTTTTCCTATGTAGAAAATAATAACACAGCTAAAATTAAGGTGATCGGTGTCGGCGGGGCCGGCGGAAACGCGGTAAACAATATGATTGACGCAAAACTTCAAGGCGTGAAATTCATTGTGGCCAACACCGATGCCCAGGCCCTGGAGCATTCCAGAGCCGAAGTTAAAATTCAGATAGGCACCCAGCTCACAGAAGGGCTTGGGGCCGGTGCAGATCCCAATGTGGGCAGAGACGCTGCCCTGGAAAGCATGGATGAGCTGCGTGAAGCCCTTGCAGACAGCCACATGGTCTTTATTACTGCAGGTTTCGGCGGTGGCACCGGCACAGGGGCCGCTCCTGTGATTGCAGAAATATGCAAGGATCTTAACATTCTGACTGTGGCGGTTGCCTCCAAACCGTTCTCCTTTGAGGGAAAAAAACGGGAAAATGCAGCCCTTGACGGCTTAAAAAAACTGCAGGAAATTACAGACACCGTCATCACCATCCCCAATGACCGGCTGCGCGGCATTGCCGGCAAAGGGGCACGTATGAAGGATATGTTCATCAAAGCCGATGAAATTTTGCATCACTCCGTTAAAGGCATCACGGATTTGATCATGATGCCCGGCCACGTCAACCTGGACTTTGCCGATGTAAAAACCACCATGCAGAAAGCAGGCAAAGCGTTAATGGGCATTGGCATCGCCGCCGGGGAAAACCGGGCCACAGAAGCGGCGGAACGTGCCATTTCCCACCCGCTGCTGGAAGATATCTCCGTATCCGGTGCCAAGGGTGTGCTGATGAATATCACATCAAGTTCTGATCTGACCCTTGACGAAATGACCGAAGCCTGCGACCGCATCTACCAGGAAGTTGGTGAAGATGCAGAAATCATCTGGGGCCAGACCTTTGACGAAGAGCTCGGGGATGAGATCCGCATCACCGTCATTGCCACAGGTATCGGTATGGAACAACCGGTGTTTACTGAAAATATGCGCAGATTTGACCCCCATACCATCCCAACCTATGCACAGCAGCCCCAGCAGACAGGTGTGGCTAACGGTACTTATGGGGCATACGCGCCTGTTTCGGCCTATGGTCAGGGTGCACCGGATATGGGGCAGTCCACACCCGGCAATCACCAGGGTTCCATTGCCAGGGGGATTGTAAGGGATGCCACGGAAGAGGATATGGCCAACTGGGATGAACCGGTGCGTGTTATTCGCCACAAACGTGCGGTCGGAGATGACGACCAGATACAGGACTACGGCACGCACTTTGATAGTGACGATCTGGAGGTTCCCACTTTTTTAAGACGTAAAGCAGATTAGGCCCTTTAAAAGGGCCAGGCCAACGGAATGAACAAAGACGCCAGGAGCACCACAATAAGGCTCAGGGGCAGGCCCAGCTTGAGAAAGTCTGAAAACCGGTATCCCCCCGGGCCATATACCAGCAGGTTTGTCTGGTAACCGATGGGGGTGGCAAAGCAGGCGGATGCCCCGAAACAGATTCCCATGATAAAGGGTTTGGGATTCACCCCCAGGGAAGTGGCTGTGGACGCGGCAATGGGCAGGAGCAGAACCGCTGTGGCATTGTTGGACAGGATGTGGGTGGAGATACTGGCTAACAGGATGATGGCCGAAAGGATCACCCCCGGTTTCATACCCCTGAACAGATCCAGAAACAGGCCTGCATAGAGGGTGGTGGCCCCTGTTTTTTCCATGGCGCTTCCCAGGGCAATGGTGGCGATGATCAGCAGCAGCACATCAGGCTCCAGGGCGTTGTAAGCATCCTTAAGGGTGAGACAATGGGTAAGGGTCATGAGAAACACCCCGGCAAACGCGCAGGTCATGATCCCAGCCAATCCAAATGTGGCGGCCAGCACCACGCCTGAAAATATAGTGATGGCCAGTTTGGCTTTTTCCTTGTCAATCAGGGCATGGTGGACATCTTCAAGGATGATGAATTCCATGCTCTGGCGTATCTTGTCCAGCTTGTACCTGGGGCATCTGACCAGGATGATATCCCCGATTTTCAACCGGACACTGCGAATTTTTCTATGGGTGTAATGGGTTTTTCTGGTCCGGATGGCGATGATCTGGATCTCCGGGTCATCTTTCAACTCGGTGGAATGGAGCCGCTCCTGGCGCAGGCTGGACATGGGGGGAACAATGAGTTCAATAATCAGATCATCTTTCAGTTCTGTGCCCGGATGAAGATTTTCCTCCCCCAGAGCAGGCAAAAAAAGCTTTCTTTTAAGGCAGCTTACCAGGTCCTCTGCAGAGCCTTTTACCAGAAGAATATCCGCTTCTTCCAAGGTGGTCGGGGTTCTTACGGGATCAATAATATTGCCTTTACGAAATATTTCGATAAGTTCCAGCCCATACGCTGATGCAACTTGATCCATAAAATTCTCATCTCCGATCAAGGGGTTTTGTTCTGAGACAATAAGTTCTGCAAGATAGCGTTTTTCACTGGTCTCATTGAGTTCGCACACCGGGCCTCTGCGGCCTGGCATGACAGGGCCTGAAAAGACCAAAAGAAACCCCAGACCTGCAAGGGCAATGGGCACGCCTACCTTTGCCAGTTCAAACATGGATAACGGCGCAAACCCGTACACGGTTGAAAGGTCGCTGACAATGAGGTTGGTGGAGGTGCCGATAAGGGTGCAGGTTCCTGCCAGAATGGAAACATAGGACATGGGGATGAGCAGGGTGGAGGGCGAAAAGTCGCATTGGCAGCTTAAGGCCATGACGATGGGGATAAAAAGTATCACCACCGGGGTGTTGTTGATAAAGGCCGAGGACAGCCCCACTGTGATCAGAATCAAAAGAAAGGCCATTTTTTTATTGGCCTTGGACATGGCCAGCACCAGGTGAGAAATAAAGCCCACAGCACCGGTACGCATCAGCCCCCGGCTCAGAAGAAACATGGCACCCACGGTCAGGACCGCTGGGTTGGAAAAGCCGGCCACCGTCTCTTTTGGGGAGAGGATGCCTGTGATGGAAAGCGCCACCAATATGCCCATGGCTGTCTTATCCACTGATATTTTCCCAGAGATCAGCAGAAACAGGGCAATGAAAAGAATCAAGGTCACCAATTGAATATCTAAGGAGAACATTGCATATCCTTTGGGTATGGTTTACATCACACAAGAATATAATAATTCTGGGTAAAAAGAACAATGCCCCCCAGGGCAACTGGGGGGCATCTTTCAAGGCACGCCATGATCAAACAGGCTTTAACACAATATGGATGAATCAATCTGCTCAATGGTGCTGACCCCGGTCATAAACATCGCTTTTTTCAATATCTTGTGAATATGTTCCATGTGTAATCTGACCCCCAGGGAACCTGCACCTACGGCGGCGCGGATTACATCCCTGCCCAGAAGCACAAAGTCCGCACCCAGTGCCAGCATCTTGAGTACGTCATAGCCGGTTCTGACCCCACCGTCTGCGGTGATGATCACCTGCCCCTTAAGGTGTTCGGCAATATCCGGAAGCACTTCTGCCACGCCCGGCGTTGCATCAAGCACCCGGCCGCCGTGATTTGACACACTGACCACCTTGACGCCGGCATCGGCACAACTGACAGCGTCTTCCACCGTCATGATCCCTTTGGCAATAAAGGGCAGGGACGTGGCCTGGACCAGTTCTTTGATATCCTTTACGCTCTTGCGGAATACCGGCTGATGATGCCGGGCCATAATGGTGGACCCGCATCCGTCAAGATCCACACCCACCGCAGGACATCCCAGTTCTTCAGCGTTCTGGATCAAGCGTTTGAGTACATCCTGGGATCTGGGTTTAAAAATGGGAACAGCCGGCAGACCTTCTTTTTTTATGGCCCTGAGCGCTGGGTTATCCTCGGGGGTGTAAAAAAATGTATCCCCCCGCCAGCCCATGGAGCCGGCGTCGTGACAGCCCCGGATCACAGCCCTGCAGAAATCTTCTTCGCCTATGGCATTACCGTATCGTTCGGCCCCTGCCGTGGAAGCGCCCATGACCGGCATATCAAGTTTTGTGCCCAAAAATGAACAGGCGGTGTCAGGTTCGATATGTTCCCCCACCACCCTTAGTTTAAAGCGCACTGCCTCAAGGGAGGCAACATTCGCCCGGAAGGAGAAGCCTGCACCGCTGCCACCGAATCCAATGGGTTTGCCATAGGCTTCTTTCTGGCAAAGCTTATCAAATTTGCCGTCACAGGCGGGATAGACCGCACAAAATCCTTTGAGGTTTTTTCTTGCCATGTCCCGGACCGCATCAAGAGTTTGGGGAAGGGTTTCCTGATCAAGAATAACGCGGTTGTCAGCCCCGCAATCGCTGCACTGTTCAGGCTGTTCTTCCTGGTCCATGGTCGTCAAGCACATGGTGCATTGCCAGATAGTCATATCGAATGGTCTCTCCTGTTTCAGTATAAGGTTTGTAATAGCTTGTTTGGTAATTAGGGGATCGAAGCGAAATCTCATGAAAATGAGAACCAATTTTCACAAATTTTGTTGTTAATAGCCGGACTATTGACAGAACATTTGGGGAATTGGAGCCATTTTCATGGGATTGCAGCCGATTCATCAATGATCAAACACGCTCTAAGGTCCATAATCAAAATCATCCACACAGAAGGTAAACAAACCGCTTTGCCGGCACACATTGGAAAGCAGATCACCAATGGTTTGAATGCCCTGCCCGCAATGTTCAGTGTTACATCTGCGTTCATGGATACCCTTTGTGTTATCTGTGTGGCCTAATGTTGGATTGAATATGCGGGCGATTAAAAAAAAGTCAATCATTTACGCTATCGCTTTTTCCGGAATTGACAAGTTCTATTTCTGATCGACAGGCTGTTACGGAATAGACAAGGCCCATGATCAAAATAAAATCGCCCATCTACTTATTTTTTTAAGCCCCCTCGGCGTTACACCAATTATTTTGATTTGAGATAACTTTTTAAATCCCTATAATAATTTCCATGTGGCCCGATCATTATGCATTCAAGATGATCACCTGCAAAACGATAAGAAAGCAGATACGGCATTGTTTTTATTTTGAACTTATGAACAAAAACGCCTCTCAGGTCTCCCTTTTTTTCTGTGCCAATAGTTAGCAGCAATATTTCTTACTTCGTCATCAAGTACATCTTTTTCCTGCTTAGAGAATTTTTTAACCTTTCGTGCAAAAGATCGGGACTGAAAAATTTTCATTTTTTGTTACCCCAATTGATATTCGGTTCTTTCTCCGTACTCCAATTCAGCGATGCCGATGAGGATCTCTTTTATAAGGTCGTAGGTTAAATCGGGATTTTCCTCAGCACATTTCCCGATCCGAGCCCAATGCTCAATTTGCCCAGTTAAAGATCGTTTATCGATTTTGCTGTATATCCTGGCTTCCCGAACCAATTCCTCAGTAATTCTTACTGCTGTTGTCATGATATAGTCTCCCTTTTAGGCCCATGATCAGAATAAAACCTCCCATCTGCTTGTCTTTTAAGTCGCCCTCGGCGTTACGCCAACGGACACATCTATCGAATATGCGTCCATTGGCGTGCCTTCTTGATGGCGGCTTAAAATCCGGCACAATCATTTCAGATCTCTTTATCCGCTACCCTTGATCATAGATCTGCTTCACTGACTTATTGATAGTGACCGATGCATCTTTCCAGCGATCTGCTATCGTTTTTTTAACGGCGTCTTTAAGATCAGCATCAGAAATTTTTGTCCACTCTTTGGCAAGAGATTTGCCGCGCAGAATGTTCATCGAATCAGGTTCATTATGTTGTTTACACAGCGATACAATGGCCTCATCAAGCCATTTGATATCCGGACCCATGAATCTCCCATAGCCGACTGAAGTTTTGGCACCGATACCAAAAATGGTCAGGCCATCCAGGATTACCGAATCAATTATTTTTAAATTCTCTGTATTGCGACTTCGACTGAACAGACGAAAAACAAAAGGTGTGTGAGTTCCAATGGTCAGAAAAAAGACTGGATTGGGGCTCTCGGTTTCCATCGGAGAAGGCAGAAAACCCTCATTCTCATCGTAGGTATTCAACTGCTCATAGTATTGACCGTGATGGTTATTAATAATATCGACCTCCACCGCAGGCACCTTCTCGGGAAAAGCGTCGAAGAATACGATGTCACCCGTATTTTGTACAGACGTGGGACTGTCTGTCTCATCTGAACCGAAAAGATCAAACATTTTTTCAGCATTAAAGTTTTTTGAATTCTGCGCTGCAGCAATGTACTGCTCAAACACATACCGGCATAACCCCTTGATTGAAGACCCCGGAAGATAGGGCAGTCCGGAATTATGGTCGAGGGTGAATCCATTTTCAATGGGATGATCATACCCCAGACCGCAGGCAATACGCCAGACAGAACTGAGCGTATAACTCTTCCCGGCAATGTTTCCGGCATGGGCAAGAATCCTTTCCTGGCGCGCATGAACCACAGCCAGTGATGCTTCGTCAATGTCCTTGAATGTCTGGGTAAAATCCTTCAGTACCGCATATTTATCATTGACTTTTTCTTTAAAGCGCCCGGATGTTTCAAACTTCCACAAGGAAAGATACCGGTCAAACACCAACCCCTTATTGGATTGTGATCTTTGCTTCAAGGCATCAACCGTGCTGGTATTATACGATAAAATTTCAGCCTTCATTGACCGCCCCCTTGCTCGCATGAAAAGCCTTGGATATTAATTTGAGTTGTTCCATAAATTGAATGGATTCTCTTTGCAGAGAAAGATAGGAAAGCCTGTCCATTTTGTGAAGTTTATTGAGTAATTCAATCGGTGTTGGCGCGGATACCTTCTGGTATGGGATGCCGGTCGTAAGCCACTCAAAGAGCAGTCTGGCGATGATGCCTGCCGCACCGCTTTTCACTGTCTCAAGATTGGCCATGGAGACCAGAAGACCTTGACTTTTCATGGAAACCGGCAGGCTCTGGGCTTTTGCAGTAATTTCCTCCAGATCTTTTGCAGACCAGCGTGCCACTTGATCAAAAATGAACTGGCTTCGCTTCTTGCTGATTTCGGCATATCTGGATGCTCCCATCATTGCCCTCCTTTCCCTGATTGCATCTGCCATAGACAGATACCGTTACCGATGGTTTCATTTCCCCCAATCTGTACTACGGAAACTTCTTTCCAGCGATTGATAAAATCATCCAGGGAAAAAATCTGTTTTTCCTGGTTGGAATCTTTGTCATTATTTTGCAGAATAATCTGACGACGTCTGCCGATAAAGGCAATAAAAACGGTATCGGATGGCAGGTACTCCTCGTACCAGAGATTGCCGGATTCCGTTTCGCCGGTTTCCGGATTCAGCCATTTGTCGGCTGTTTTTCCTTTTGTCAGCCGGGTTCTTGCCCGAACCGGCACGGTGCGCTGGATTAAGTCACAAAACTCATTGTCCGGTATCACCACAATGCCTTTGCGAAGGCGTTTTTTCGCGGCTTGTTCAGAGGCCGGCAGATTTTCAGCAAGCCAGTGCGCAAAATCGGCCACCTGTTCATTGTAATGCACTTCTCCGGCGTCATAGATGAGATCTTCAATACCCAACGGTCTGTCTGAAAGGCCTTTATCGGCGACATGAACACGGTCCATGGCATCCGACAGATCCGGTGTGGGTGGGTCGAAATTACCGATCAAGCGAGCATCCCTGGCCAACATCTCCAGAATCAATGGGCAGGTGACGTGTAAAAAGGGATGATTCAAGGACCGTACAGGATAAGCCACAAGTCTTCCCTCGGTAAAGGCAAGCCCTGCGGCAAACAGATCACCGGAAGCGTTGGCCCGCTCCTCCTGGATTTCAATCTCCGGCCCGAATAATGCGCTCACCAGATTTTTAAATTCGGGATCCTTTTCACAGGCCTCCCGCGCTACACCTTTCAAGGCGGTGGCCGGCAGAATGGGCATACCGGAGACCACATCCCTGGCAATAGGCAGATCCACACTGGAAGCGGTCTGGCCGATACCGCAGTGGGTAGGGGTAAGGGTATAAAGAAAACACATGGCGCTTTCTTTCCATACGTTTGTCTTGCGGGTGGGGTTATTTTTCTCTTCATTCATGGCCGACTCCTTTTTTCACAGGTCCGATTCCAACCAGGGTATGGCCAAATCCGAAGCAGGATTCTTCGGGATCTCCGACCATATGGGTATTGTTTAATGCCTGAAGAATTGCTTTCAGGTGTTCTTTATTCTCTCCTTTAATCTGCAGAAGCCATGCGCTTCCTGCCGGTATATAGGCGCTGTTGGGACGGGTGGTGCCTTTGGCGGTATCGATCCCGCCGACAATGACGGGCGGTGCTGTCATGGCCAGAACACAGCGGATGCAGGCTCCGGATGGCAGGGGATCCTTTCTATCTACATACAGTTTTCCATCTGTCAATTTATCTGTCTGGAACCGTACATTGCCAGGCAGGTAATGCAGATCCGTGCGGATTGAATCCGGGTTTTCCATTTTTGCGGCAGAGAGAAGATAGAGCCAGAAAAGTCCCTCGTTTGAGGAGTAGGCCTGAAGGTGCTGACCCGACAATAAATCCCGCCACGCTCGGCAAATCCGGGGAGATTCCTCAAACGCTACCAGCCTGGCTTTACGACCCGCCCCGCCAACGCCCTGGGTCAGAACGTTGTCAGGGATACGCTTATCCAGGGCGCCTGAAAAGTGCCCCCAGAATCCACTCTTTGCCGAAAAGCGCAGATGCTCCAAAAGGTAAAGCATGCCATCTTTGGCAGTACTGGTGTCCCTTGTCAGCGCAATGCCCGGCTGGGGTTGAGTGGTCATCAAAAACGGTGGCACTGGGTCAATCCCTTTTTGGGGAAGCCGGACGTTATCATTCTGGGATAAGGCCCACCACAGTATGTCGGGATCAACCCATCCCCTGGCCGGTGAATAGCCGTCTGCCCGGGTGATACCATATCGCAGATATTCGGATGGGGTGTTCAGGTCCTGCAGGCCAGTGTCATCAAGAAAGGGCTGGGTCGAAAAGCAGAGTTCCCCCTTGTGAACCGATGATCTCTGCTGATTCTGGAAAAGAAACCTGGGTACCGGTGCCCAGGGCTCCAGTTCCACATTGGATTCTTTTTCGCGAATAACGGCTGGAAGCGGTCCCTTCAACTGCCATCCTGAAGGAAGCGACCCTGAGGGGCCCACAAGGTTCTTCCGCTCCTGTTTGGCGGCATCCGACCAATCATCAAGGTCCAGCGGCGGCGTGACCGAGCGCAGGAGATGACTTCTGATGACACCTTGAAATGTCATGGGAGAAGGCGGAAACATTGAACGTGCGTAATGAGATTCCCCGGCGTTGAACGGGGCCGGCCGGCCAAAGAAAAGGGGCTCCATGGGCCGTAAAAGAAAGTGGGTGTCAACTATATTCATTTTTACGCCTCCAGAGCGGACAGCATCCGGGCAATGATGAGGCCGTCCGCAGGACAGTTCCCGTTGCTGGGTTTCAGGAATGAGTGGGATAAGATACCTTGCCGCCAGAGCGCCAGCGCAGCCTCCTGGTATCCTGTAACATTTTTTTTAGAAGCGTCCAGTGCAGTGATGAACAGGCCATCCAGTAGCACACCGAGCTGGTCCTTATGTTCCATCGCATCAAGATTTTCCCGGAGGGGGGCAACTTGCTGGAGTTTATACGGCAGGCGTTTGGGCAAAGCGCCCATTTTAAATCCCGTCATAACCCGGTGTAAGGTTTCAAGGTTGGACAGACCGTGGTGTTCTGTTTCTCTGTCATGTCTCCCCCATGGCATGGTAAATTCGGACTTGATCCCGTTTCTTGAAAAATGGCTGATCCCCACCGCCCTTTTGCCTGGTAATTTTTTGGCGCAGGTTTCCAGCATCTTCTCGGATTGGTCCAACAGCCCTTTAAGAGGATATTTGAAATGCCCATAGGCGATTCCGGCGGACAGGCTGTGAGGCTTACCCAGTAACGGGATGACTTCGCCATGAACCGGTTCCTCCAGATGGTGGGAATAGGTATATCCATCATATAGAAACGGCTCAATATCAACGGTTGGCAGCTCAATGCACGGTGGTCTCTTCTGCACACCCTGATCGGGCATGGTCGGAATCAGAAAACGGTCACGGGGATTGAAATTGTCACTGGAGGAGGTGTTTTCCGGGACTGTATTCTCTGGAAAACGCCAGCCCCAGGCCGGTTGATCCGGTGCCGTGTCCACGACAAACGGTGCAGAAAAAAGCTGTTGGAGACGGGCTGCCATATCGAGCGCATGTGTGGCCGGAACCATGGCCAGAACATCATCCCCACCGGAATAGATCAACCGTCCCGGAAATTCCTGTTCAACCACCCACGGAACAATCCGGTGGCCGAATACACCTAACGCCCGGCTGATAAAGGCGTGCAGAGACGGCCCCATAAGGCGTTTACTGTTCAGAAGCGCGGGCCAGCCGGCCTCAATCGTCTTTTCATGGGTTAAAAGGGTCTTTGCCTGGGAGTTTTCCTTATCGCCGATGACTGCGGGATGCAGCACATCGCGCCAGGTCGTCTGGATGCTCTTCGGGTCTCCCAGTAGCAATCGGCCCATATTGTCTCCATCCATCCGTACAATGGCTATTTGTGTATTGGGGTTTCCAAGGCCTGTGGAACGTGCCTGCTGGCGCAGATTCACCACCGCATTCCGAAGGGTCTTCAACGCATTTTGATTGGATTCCTGTTTGGCTCTGCGGATGGCAATATCGATAGTTTCGGGAAAAAGAGCCCCCTGTGTATCCAGTTTCAAAAACGAAGACACGGTTATGTTACCCTTTTGGGCAAGCTCCCTGGTCATTTTCAAGGATCCGGCAAACCCGGTTCTGGGCAGCTGTGCCGCCTGCCACGCCTGAACCACCCTGGAGAGTGCATTTTCCATTTCTCTTTGGTTGCATATGCGCTGCAGATAATGCTGCGCGGCAATCGTGGCGGTGGAGGGGAATGGAACCCGCGGGATCTTGTCGCTGAATCCCAGCTTGTCCACCGTAAAACCGGTCCCGGCCCAATTTTCGTTGATGCCCGTAAGCTGATCGTCATCATCCAGGCTCGCCTCCACCAAAAAACGCTTGGTGGCACAGACCCCGCACAGCCGGTCCTGCTGTACCGGATCGGGGTTGAGCCTTTTTTGGGCATCTTCGGTTTTACCCGCCCAGAACGCTCTTGCTGCGGCCCGATGGCTGTGGAAACGATCTTTGTCCACAGCCCTGTCGTAAATCGCCTGGCGTTTACCGCATAGAGTGCATTTTTCCCCTCCCTGGTTAAAAATACCGGTGTCAGGGGTCTCGAACTTGCGCAACCCATGGCGAATGCGGAGCTGATGGTGGGTCAAGGCGTAATCAAAACCGCGTTCGCATTGGTGGATTCCACGGTTTGTACCGGCAAAAACAGCTTTGGCATGATCATAGTGGGCCCATATTTCATCGGAGACAAAGGGCCTTAAGCGGTCAGCACGCTTCTGTAACGCCAATATATCGGCATCCAGAGAATCAGGTATTTCCTTGCGTGCTTCCTGGCATGGCAGGGGGTCGCGAAAGGTTATACTTGCCGAATCATTAATCGACTCCGCCTTTGTCCAGCGAATGGCACTCCAGGTTGACTGCACCACCCCCTTTTGCTGACTATCCCAAAGACTGTGCCAGGTGCCGGCGGAACCTTCGCTTTGACCTTGAATACTGGTCAACCAGACTTTTACCGTATTGGAGAGTTCCAGCCATCGATCTTCCAGCCTTTCTTTGCAGGCTTTGGCGATCTCTTCTTTCAATGGTCTCAGGTGGCTTCCAGCCTGTTCGTCTCCCAATGGCAGAACAGCGGTGAACGTATTGGGCAGAACAGCCGCATAAGATCCGGGGCTGGCTGTGTCCGGCAATGCTTCAGCGCAGTTCTTCTGCAGCCAGAGATCGGCAAGCGGATTTTCCCGTAAATCCGGATAGAGGATGCAGTCCGGGCCATATCGTTCAATCACCGGCTGCATAGCATGGAAGATCAGATCAGATAACAAAAACGATCCCATCCAAAGATCCCGTGATGTGCGGGATTCGTTGATAAAGCGGCCAACCGGGCCAATTTCAAACCGAAACAGCCAGGGCGCTCTGGCAGCCAGATCCCCCTTGGCATCAGTCATAAAAGAGAGAGCACTTGCCAGACGGTTATGCTCCCAGATGGTATGGTCCGGGCATCTGGTATCGGCCGGCATCACCTGCCAAAGAAGACGGAAACCGGGATCGTTGTCCCCATTGAGACCTTGATTGATCAGCATATACCGCAATTTCCGCCAGACAATGAAAAACCGCTTTTTTAGCGAGGCAGAGTTTTGCCAAAGGACTTTACCCGATGGCGTAGCCTTCATCTCTTGGATCAATTGATCTATCATGGCGTCCTGATACCCGGTCGCCTCCTCTTTTGTAAAGAACGGTTCGTCATCCCCAGTGCAGGAAACAGCCTCCTCCACCCCGGCAGTTGTCTCGTCAATACCGCCTGATCTGACAATCAATGTATAGCGTGGACTCAGAGGGTGAGTGATGATGGGTGCTTTCGGCCAACGGAGTTGAATTGATCCGCCAGAATCTTTTGCGCCAGGGAAAACAGGTCGGTCTGCGCCGGCTGCGGCACAATCAGCAACTCCCCGAAAATATTTAATTGGCGTGTCGGTCAGAGTAGTAGTAATCTGCTTTGCAACCTCTTTATGCCCCCCCCTTGCTTCTCCTTTTGCCCCCGGCATCATCTCAAAGGGCTTTGCTGGCGGATCATGGAGAATCTGCAGCAGCTTTTGCTGCCAGAACTGCAGTTCGGACATAAATTTAGCCATAATACCCACCTCCTTTCAACGTTTCCAGAAACCGGTCCATGGCATTGTCATGAAACGGTTTCAGAGGAACATTGCCTCTCTTGATTTTTGCACCATTACCGGCAGGTACGTCACCATCCAGTCGAAGAAAGAGGGGATAGAGTCTTCCATTGACCAACACCGGGCGCAGATGCAGCAGGCTGGCATGACGATCGCCTTCCTGGGCACCAAATTCAATACTTTTCTTAATACTTGAGTATTGAAATTTGAGAGGAAGCCCAAAACTGGCACGATCGGGTGCCGACATGATTCTTTTTTTGCCGAGCAGCTGCTGTTTGACATTATGATAATCCGGCGGGGCAAGCTGACGATACTTCTGCATCATAAGCCCCATATTGTTGAGACATTCCGCCCAGTGATCCGTTTCATACCCATTTGGGGGATTGCTGGAAATGATCAATTTTGTCTGGTTTCCCCAATGGGGGTGATGGATGGCACCGTTTTTCGCCTCTGTTTCAAATCCACTTTGGCTTGATAAATGGGAGAGAACCGTCTGGAATGCATTATGCCACTTTTCCGGTGAAGGCTGTGAATGAAGCAGGGGCAGGTGGTGCATCTCCTCCCATTCAGGCAGAGTACCGCTGTCTGTGGTATTGCGGCCAATTCGGCTAAGATGCCATTCCAGAAGGCTAATTGCACCAAAACCTCGTCTTGACCGGCTTCCAAGAGCACCGACATGGCCCAGCAACCATATGGAGGCACAAAGTCCCTGACGCAACAGGGAGGAAGGTGGTCTGGAAAAAATGAACCGGATACAGAAACTCTCGCCGGGGGCAATGAAATTTCTGGGAGACAAATTATCTCTTCGAGGTGCGTTGTCATTTAACGGAAAAGGCCATCCCAGATAGCCAAGCCCATTAAGAGGATACTTTCCAGACTGACGAAATCGTCCGACTTTGAGGCTTTCCCATGTGTTCGTGGGTTGATCGGCTTGGTGCCCCTGTACAGCGGGATCTTTAACACGTCGCATCTCCATAAAAAAGGGAGCCTGTCCCTGATTTCGACCGGCACCACCAAAGAGAGCAGACTCCCGATAAAGTTGTAAAGGGGAGACGGCCCGAAACCAGAATCTGAGCGCGCCTTTTACAGAAGATGGACGAAGTTCGGCCATCTGATCGGCGCCCCCCAGAAACATCGGTGTCAGCACCTTGAACGTGGTCTCCAGTTGCGTAAACATGAATGTATCTCCTTTTCAATTCAGCAATGCTCCAGCCACTATCAAAGATAGGACTGTGCTATATCCTCTGCCAACCCCCTTTGTAACTGCTGATCTATCTCTTCTGATGGCGCCACCTCATACTGCGAGCAGCTGGGGCCACACTCCTGATCCCAGTTTTCAAACTTGATCAGGCGAAGAGTGCATCCATGGGGCGGTGCGAGGAGTGCGATCAGGTTGTTCGTCAGATCTTCATGATGGGTGGAGATAAAGATCTGACGTTTCAACTCACTTTTTTCCGAGCCGGAACCGTATGCCAGCTGCCGCCAGAGTATGGCCTCTCGTGTCAGGTTGGTAAGATCATAGGAGGTGGTGACGTCATCAAGAAGAATAATCCGATGAGGCAGATAACGGCTTAAGAGAATATTCTGAGAAACAAGCAAACAGATGGCGATTTGTGATTTTTGTCCCGTGGAAAAATCTGCCAGCCCGCGTTGATCGTCTGCCAGAACTGTGAATGATTTTGAATTTTGATCTCCTTCAGCTATCTCCAGGGGCAGGATCCCTTCGACAAATTGAAACCGTTTGGAAATGTTTTGAATTATTTTCTGGAGATCTTCTTTTAAATCATCCGATACTTTGGGTTCCAATTCACCAATTACAAAATCAAGGGCATCCTTGTAAAGTTTAAGTTTTTCGGCGATTTTAAGGTTCTTCTCGCTGTGCCGCATGTTTTCTTCATGCTCCACAAGTTTTTTCCAGTCCCGCACAAAATCTGGTAAAGACTTTCGGATCACTGCTTGAATATTTTCCGCCTCTCGAACCTTATGAGAGGTTTTGTACGCTTCGAGTCGCTTTTCTTCTCTTTTTTTGGCCATCTCAAGTTTCCTTTTCTTTGTCATAGCCTCTATTCTCGGTTCCAGCCAGTTTTTCAGAATATTCTTACATTGCTTCAATTGATCTGTATCCACACGATCAAGCTCATTTTTGATACGGTCAAGACTGTGACCATCGGAAGTTGATTTTTTAGCCCATTTTTCTATATTACTGATCCAATCTTTTATATTTAAATGCAAAACGTTAAACACACACAGTGCGTGACAGCGTCCTTCTTTATCGTCGAACATTGTTGATTCGTTTTCAAGATCATCACCGTACTTAGCATCAATTTTTCTTATCTCGCTTTCAATTTTTTCTATATTACGGCGAATTTTTCTTCCTTCGTGGGTTTCCTCAACGGCTGTTTCTCTTAAAGACTCTATCCAGTGACGAATGATTGAATCAAAATAATTTTCAAAGTAGCTTATTACCTCCTGATCGCTGGGAAAAATACCAATACCTCTTTTTTCTAAGACGTTTTTAAAAAAAGATACGGCATCTTTCCCTTGTTCAACGGACTTTTCTGCAGATTCTTTTTTCTCGGAAATCTTTTTCCATTTCTGATTTTCGCTCACAGATTTATTGTAGGCAGCACAGAACCTATTATAGGCAGCAAAGAATGGTTCAGCAGTCTTTGCATACCTGTCTTGCAACTCGCTTTCATTCGCCTTGGAAAGACGTGATTCAAGCGACCCAATCTCATACTCAAGGTCTCCTTTAAGATCAGTTAAGGTTCCCTTTATCGCGATTATTTCCTCCGGCACCGGGCGTAGAACGTCTCGAAGCGTTCGACCTGTTGCTGCTTGATCAAACTGAAATTCAATCTTTTCCTGAAAAAACATGCACAAACGAGATAAGAGCTTTTCAAGATTTTCTTGTGGCTCGAGAAGTTTTGGCGGATGAACGTTGAGAAAACCACCTTGGGGATGGGTTTTATCCAACTGCCATGTATAAGTAGTGTTCTTCAGAGAATTGTTTTCAATAACACTTGCCTCTGCTTCTATCTTGATTTCTACGGCTTCTATCTTCTTGATTTCTACGCCATTTTCTGGTGTGCGATACTGGATAGGCATAAGAAAATTGCGTAATTCCGATCTCTTGGTATTATAGGTTCGAGTTTTAGGTTCGTAATGGTTGTTAACAAGGAGGCCTAAGGCTTCAAGGAAACTCGTTTTGCCATATCCGTTTGGCCCCACGAGCAGAACGATATCGGCATCAGTGTTAAACTTATGGCATCCAGAAAAACCCTTAAAATTTGTAAGACTGAGCTCTTTTATCCTTTGAATTATCTGCATCGTCTTCCACCTCTGTTTTAATCCTTGTTATCAGGCCTTCCTTCCATTGATATAATTCATCTCTGAAATTATCTCTGAAATATTCCCTGTGAAACCTATGTTCCATTAGATCAAACACTTGATCAAACACTTCTTTTTCCTCATTGTTCATTTTAGTTTTACTACTGATATTATTGATTAAGTCTTTGGCTTTGGGTCTTTGGTAAAGATTACTTTCCAGTACATTCGGATGTTCACTGAGCAATTCATCTTTTTTCGGCATTTCATCTGATGAATCTCCAGTAACATAAAGAATGAAATTTCCCTGGTGCCAGTCCTGATCTGCTGACCAGCTTAACACTTTGGACTTGAGTTCCTTCTGTTTTATCTCATCTTCTTCTGCTCCCGCTGTAACAAAGCCTATCATCGGGTGCATAATGTTCCGATCTGCAGCGAGATTGGAAATTCCTTTTAGAAATCCAAATAGTTCATTTTGGACCTCATGCCAATCCGAATCCGTGGTCGATTCTCCGCTTTTGTGCTCAACCTGAACGGCGATACACACCGGGCTGACTTCAATACTTGTCACATGCCAGTGGTGACCCGATAGAGTTAAAGTGTTACCCGCTTCATCTTTAAGCCCAAAGTCTTTCTGTTCTTCATCTGTCCCTTGAGTTGCGGTAGTCATGATCCTTCTCCGGATTGTTTTATATTTTGGTGATACTCAGTTTTTCAGGTAGTTTGCTCCCTCGCCGTGTTCTGGAGAGCCTTTCTAATGCTTCATGGATATGTTCCGGGGTCTTCGCACACTTGATCACTGCCTCAAAAGGCACCCGGATATAAGGGAAAAAGGAAATAAATTTAATCGATTTGCCATCTTTGCCCACGTGTTTCCCTGTTTTAACATTGTTTTTTAACTTTTCATTTGGTCTACAAGGTTCTTCCTGGTAAAAACGGCCTTTCAGACAATGGTGGGTCGCACTGGGAAAATCTATGATACGCAAAAATCTGGGTTGTGAACAATTTCTCCCCATGGTTTCTCGCTCCTTATCTACTAATTGCGGAATAGATCGTTCCATATGGCATATGAGAAACTGTTTTTCATCTTCCTGGGTAATTTCAATGCCTGTTCCAGGAACGATTTTGATCTTGATCTCTTTCGTCTGGACGAGCGCTGAAATCATCAGCAGAAAGGAGAGGATCTGTAAACTGTCATCCCGGAGAGCCAGATAAAAATCAGGATCAATCTGTTTTCGTTGGATTTTCTTTTGTTCTTTTTGCTTTTTAAATGGAGAATTACGCGCCGCATAGAGCCATTTCCATAAAAGACAGGGGCCATACCCGTCTTCCTGACCGGATCCATTGTTCCCGCCCCCCTCAGTTCTCATACCCTTTTTTGATAATGAGAAGACGATATCTGGAGTATTACTTCCCGCAAGAGGTTCCAGTAACTCCGGCCAGGATCCGAAAAGCATGTGGTTAAGACCTTGCTTTTGTTTTTTTCCCTGCCCTTGATCTGGTGGATAGAGGGTTTTCATTAACAGGTCCCGCCAGACAGCAGGAAAGGGAGTCAGCGTTGCCAGCCAACGATAAAATTCGGAATCTTTGGCAGAATAGCGGTCTATAAGTCGACCAAAAACAGCCTGGAACAGCCGTGTCATGAAACAATCGGCGTCAAGTTTATTGGTCTGCTGATTGTCTGATGAAATACAAAAAAAATCTACATCAGAACCGGTAAATGTATTGCCATAGGTCATATTTATACGATTGATCAGCTTGTCACTAGAATCATTTTCAGTTCTCTGATAATGGGCGTCCACAAACCCTGACATGATCTGTACCTGAGGGAAACTTAACATAGGACTGTAACTGACCATAAAGGGTGCATTCGTTCGTTTTAATATCTTTTCCGTTAATATCGTTTCCGGGATGTCATTGGGAACCCCGTTTTTTTGATAAATCTGTTGAAATTCCTCCATCAATGTCATAACGTTATGGCGGACCTGGGGCTCCTCACTCCCAAAGCCGACAAACATCAATGAACGACTCCTCGCCCGGTCTTTCAGTAAATCTTTGGCCCATTTTTCTTTGCCAAATTGCTGCAGATCACGTTCTGACAAGAGAATTCGAGGTTCTTCGTTGGTCTTTTTGCTCTTTTTGCAGTATTGAGAAGACTTTTTACAGTATTGAGAAAACATATACTCTCTGATGCATCCGTTAATTTTATAGACCCTTAGAACCGGGTATCTTTTCCCATTCTTTGTAAATCTCCGTGCACCATAACGACGATATTCTGCAAGGTTGTGTATCACCCCGAAAAAACGACAATGCTTCTCACCCAGAAAACAGGTGGTCTTTGAGACTTTCAAAATGCATGTGTTATTTTCGCAATTGGACGTTGATTGGTCTTGAAATGAGCACTGCCTGCCTCTTTTATACTGGCATTTTAGGCATTGGTCGCCAAATGATTTACGATATGCCTCTTCAATACATGGATCGTAATTAGTTGTAATCACTTCATTAATCAATCCCTCCCGCACAAGATACGCCAAATACCGATGAGCTCGGTTGGGAAAAAACGTGGCAAGATACTTTATATTGATTTTGCGTAGAACATCTTTTTGTGAAGGGCACAATGTCGTTGCAATTTCGGCAAGACACCCCAAAGAACCATCACTTTTTTTTCGAAGATCTTCTGTGTTGTTTATGAATTGATTGAACAAGTTGGATTCACCTCGGCAGGAGGATTCCATCAGCTGCAATTTTTTCCGTATCAGTTTTCTCCGTATCAGTTTGTCCAGCTGAATACACAACCATGGCTCTTCGGGACTAAAACCTATATGTTTCAAAACTGACTCTGCTAAAACTGACTTCGCTAAAACTGACTCCGCTGAAGCACTGAACCCGGCACCGACAAACGGCACCAGACGGTTTTCCAAAACCGCGTCTAAAAGACGCCCAAACCGCTTTTCAAATTCCAAATAAGTGTTGTCTACCATTTTTTCCAATCAATACTCCAGAGTAGTCTTTGCCCAAATTTCCCTTAACTGTTCTGTTTTACACCACCACCATCTCCCCCAAACCAAAAGCGGTCTGTTTTCCGATATGGGTCTGCGCGCAGAATTCAACCAGCGGCATAAACTCAGCCAATTCCCCCTCGTAAGTGACGGTTCCCATAATTCCGTCCAAAGGCATCTTCTGCCGTTGGCGCTGGGAGTAGCGCTGCCATTGATGGCGGTAAAGGGTGCTTGCAACCGTCCGCACCGCTTGCGCCCTTTGCGGCAGCCCCCGATAATCAAGATCCGGTTCACCGTCATCGTAAAAGGTCATCAGTGTGGAAACCCGGCGCAGCATCGCCCGGGTGAGCACATGAAAGGGCAGCTCGGAGATGTATCTATTGTTAAATTTGAGCCGTAACGGTGTTTTCAGTTGAATGGTCAACCGCTTTTTTGCGTCAACAGCCGGCGGGCTGGCGAGGGTGAGTTGGGATGGCGCCTCGTCGATATGGATCTGTTGCGCTTGATTGCTATAGATGAGGCGGCGTCCCTGGGAGACACGTTCCAGGATGAATTGTCCACGGCTGCCGCTGATATGTTTTCCAATGCCGATCTGTCCCATACGTTCAAACGCATAAACAAAACAGGGCAGGTGAAGATTCACCTCGCCAAACAACAAAAAAGAGAAGACAAACAGATCGCCTGCACTGAAATCAGTCTGGGGGGTCAGCGGCGGTTGTATCACAAATGGATGCGGTGGAGAGGCAATTTTTCCCCCAGACGGCAAAGAGAGGGCAAGGTGGGTTTCAAACACCAGCGTATAAAGACACCGAGCTTTCAACAGGCAGGAGTCGCATTCTTCGCGCCGCAGTGCACAGACCGTTGCCTTGAGCGCGTGCCCAAACACGCCCCGGAAAGTAGACCCTTTATACCGGGGCAGGCGGGCGTCCGTTTGAAATCGACAGCAAAACTCATATCGGCCAAATAGCATAATACACAACCCTGATGAGAAGAAAAACACAATACACGGATCTGTCTGTTTTTCTGTTCATACCATGAATTTCAGGATATGCAAATGGTACAGCCAAACTTTATCAGGGGATAACCAGAGTGTTCAGCGGGCACGGCACAAAATCATCATTGTTTTCCTCTGCTGTCTTTTTTGTCAATTCTGTATTATTTTAGCGTCTAATGCCTTTTATCATACGGCCTTTTCCCTTTCACCCATACCGCCGTGACAATGGTCTGAACCATGGACAGCAGAACGAAATACCCCATCCAGATGGGAATTCCAAATAAAAGGGGCTGAGTTTTCTCCCAGGCCCAGACGTCCATGCCCAGCAAAAACAGGCCCAACAGGATATAAAAATAGGAACTGCAAAGCCATTTAGGGATGAAAACCGTCATAGACTGCTCTTTTGCGGCCAATACCCCATGGACAGCCAGATAAACGCCTGCGGTAACGAGGATGACCCATACCACCGGCAGGAAAGGCCCGGCTGAAATGACTTTAAAATAAAACAACGCCAGGGCGGTCTCACCGCATAGAATGGATAAAATCGCAGCCCGGGCATACACTTTGTTAAAATAAAGTCCGAAGATAACCGGGGGAAACAGCACGGCAAGCCCGGTAAATGTCTGGGTGGCGATCTGCAAAATCGTGGCCGGCGGTTTATACGCCAGCACCAGACCGGCAAGGCTTAAACAGATCACAAACACTCTGCCTAACATGCTGGATTCACTTTTCTTTTTCCGGAACATGGGAACAATATCCCGGGTAAATATAGAACTTAAGGTCAGCAGCTGGGAATCCATGGTGGACATGAGCGCGGCCAGGCCTGCGGCCATGACCAGGGCCGCCATGAAATCCCCGGAGATGGTGGTCAGCACCATGGGAAGAATTTTATCTGCCTGTTTACCCACAATATCGGGAAAGGTCAGTCTGCCTAAGACCCCCACCGAAATGGGCATGAAGAACACCACGGTGCATACAAAAGGATACATCATCATGGAGCGGGCCAGGCTTTTTTCATTCTTTGCAGAAAAAAACCGCTGAAACAGCTGGGGAAACATGGGGTCGCAGAAAAACCACAAAAAGATATAACTAAACCAGATGCCCACGGTGTATTTACCGGTGCCGCCGGGCCGGGAGAACAGTTCAGGGAAGGATGCCAGCACTTTTTTGTTGGCCTCAATAAAGCCGCCGTGGTGTTGGGCCACCATAAACAAGGAGATCAGCAACAGGACAAACATCACCAGACCCTGAAAAAGATCGGTCCAGGCCACGGCCCGAAGCCCGCCCCTGACCGTATACAAAACAATGATGACGGTAACCAGGGTGCATCCCCAGATATAGGGAAGTCCCACCAGAGCCTCCAGAGCGTAACCGGCAGCCATGGGCTGCAGAGCCAGATAGGGAATGGTAAAAATGATCATCACCAGGGAAAACAATAAAGAAAGACCAGGGCTTTCATACAGGGATTTCATCAACTCCGGCGGTGTGACCAGTCCTTGATCCCTGCCCTTCTGCCAGATTTTGCGGCCGATAATCCAAAAGGTGATCGCCATAAAACCGGTGCCGAACCCCATGATGGGGAAAAACGCATACCCGTCCCGATACCCTGCCCCGGATGTGCCGAACACGGTAAACGCCGAAAAATTGGTGGCCACCATAGTGCCCAGAAGCACCAGGGGCCCCAGGGTTCGATCCGCCAGGAAATAGGTTTCCGGAGAAGATTTCCACCGGGTTCGTGCAATCAATCCAATCACCAGAACAATTAAAAAATAACCTGTCAGCACCGAAATTTTTAATATCAAAGCTATTCTCCCTGATTATAAGATATCCAAGATCAGGCCTGAACAACACAAGCCCCAAAATAAAAACACCATCCCGGAAAGATCGGGATGGCGTTTGCCTGGCATAATCTTTTTTAATTTTACTGCCGCTTGCCTGAACTGAATAAAACGGCATTTTATGGGGTGGTTCTATTTGGATTTAATCTTGTTGTCAAGGGCTTTTGCTTCGGCAGCAGCCCATAGGCGAGGGCTTTTTCATCAAGGATCGGAACAAGAGCCCTGAATTTTTTTGTACTATCTTTTCGTTCTCTATAGGCATACAGAGAAGATAGCGCATCATGCCTATTTGTTCAGGTTAGTTATGGGCGAATCCTAAGAGCGTGTTTGATAATTGATGGATCGGCTGCAATCCCATGAAAATGGCCCCAATTCCCCCAAATTTTATGTCAATAGTCCGGCTATTAACACAAAATTTGTGAAAATTGGTTCTCATTTTCATGAGATTTCGCTTTGATCCCCTAATTAGCAAACAGGCTCTTAAACGTTACGCCCTGACTCAGTTTATTTCTGCTCTTCTTTAACCTTGCGGATTTTGTCAAGGATTTCCTGATTATCCGGAAAAGTGCCTGTCTGGTGTTTTGAATATAGAAGCGTGCCATCAGCGCTGATATCATAAACACCACCGCTTCCGGGTTCAAGGGTGGGAACAATTCCTGTCTCCTGTTTAATTGCGTCTGCCAGACCGGCAGCTCTTGGCTGGTAATTTCAGGCCGAACAATATTTAATGTTGATCTTCATGATATGTTCCTTATCGTTTTATTAAAGGTTGTTCCTATTCTTCGGGTCGGGCTTACGTAACGCCCTGTTAACATATTAAAAACGGTTCCATTAATAGGTGTTTTCTTGCCTTAGCCTTTCATTTTCAGAACCAAAATCTGTCGTGTAAGAGATTTGGTCCTCCCTAAGAGTCTGTCTGATAATTGATGAATCGGCTGCAATGCTCTGGGACCATCTTTCTTCACGGCCAGATGACGTTTTTTAGGCTTTCTTCAATCCATTGTTCATGAGCCTCTTTTAATCTATCAAAAGAATCATATCCAAGAAGCGTCATTAACCGACCGTAATTTATAATGGCATATCTCTTTTTGAGATTTCATTGTAACCGCTCCATCGCCATTCCGATGGATGCGAGACGACTCTTGTGCGCACCATATTCATATCGATATAAATCAGACAACTGGCCAAATAGTATCAGCCTGGACTGCCGGTGCATGGTAACGATCCTCCCAATATGCCCCTCGCCGTTTCTTTCTTATGTTATACTCTTGAGCGGTCTGCCCGGCAATAACCTGCATTGATTTTGGGATGGTATCTCTGTTAGCGTTATCTGACACCAGCAAATGGATATGGTTAGAAGTGCCAATGTAATTTAAAACTTCAAGGCCGTATTTCTTCTTGGCTCTGAAAAGCAAATCTAACCAACGATTCCTGTCACAAGCAAATTTCAGCAAAAACTCTTTTTTTGTGACAGCGATTAGGTTATGTGCCATACACAACCTGGAATATAAAATCTTTTTGCACGCGGCATTTTTATTCAGCATCTACTTATTTGTTTCTTAAAACTGCAATTCTTCCCCCCCAAAAAAGCTGTTCTAACATCAAAATAAGGTATATTTTTCATTAAATCAACCATGATTACAGATGATTGCATGAGGCCGCCCCCCTCAAAAACCATATTTTCGGAAGCGGACATGGCGGAAGGAATGCGACAATTCGACTGTGCCATCATCCAGCAGGCGCTCCACCGCCTTTCGCCGGGTCGTGGCATAGACGGGCACGCAGCCGATCTCCATGAGGAGTGACACAACAAGATAAACAGCACTAAAATCGCCCTGGACCAGGACAATATCCCCTGGACTTGTCTCTGTTTCAAGCCAGGTGCGTATCGGCTGTAGATATGGGACAAGCGACTCGATATCCGGCGGCAGTTGCGCCCAGATACCGGCAATCTCCTTTGGTGCGGTAACGATCTGCTCCACACCAAGAGAGATTCGGGCATCTGCCTCCTGCTCTGCGGTAAGGCTATGATTGAAAAGAAGAAAAAGTTTTTTTATTATCCGCCTTGCGGTTTTATTTTTTTAGATGGGTATCAAGCTTCTTCAAAAAATCTTTCTTATTTGATTTCGCTTTTCTGGCGTCGCACTTCCATTTCTTTTTACTGACCTGCAAGAGAGCCTCGATCACTGGCCGGGAAAGCCCGCTGATATTGCCAGCCAGCTCAGACTGATTGAACTGTCCCCAGTCCATAGCTTTGATCCGGGCGATAAGTTATAGGTCTTTCTCGTTAAGATTGGCAGTTTTTTGATCCTCCGGCTCTTTATCTATTTCCCATGTGAGACCGGCTGGCTGCAGCCATTGCTTTATCTTCGTATCACGCTCCGCTTTCCAGTTTTTCTTCTCCTTGCGAAGTCTACTTGCTGTCTGAGAAAGTGTATTGCCAACATCGCTAGCCTTAAGTAATTCTTCATTTTCTTTGGGCGCAAGGAGGTCTTGCAGGTTCCCCCAGTTTTCACATTGGCAGAGACGAAACGTAAGTGCTTTTGCCGGCAGCAGAGCAGTAAAAAGGTCGAGCATATCCTGATTACATTCACGGGTCGCAAGGATCTCTTTGATCTTCTTCATGATGGACATATTTTCCTGATTCTCACGAAATCTTTGTTTCAGTTCCTGATCCTCGCGGCTCATCCGGCGGACGTTAGCAGCACAACTACTTGAAATAAAGTGATTCTCTTCTTACTCGTGAGTCGTAAGTTTGGGAAGCCATATACAGCGCACTCCTCCTCTTAATGTCCCGATTTACGACCATTTAAGCACTTTTCAGGTGGGTTCATTCGAGCTTTGACAAAACCGTTTCTGGATCTGAGAGCGTGTTTGATAATTAGGGGATCGAAGCGAAATCTCATGAAAATGAGAACCAATTTTCACAAATTTTCTGTTAATAGCCGGACTATTGACATAAAA
>PDWI01000417.1_pt1 | contig 71396 bp, 57 predicted proteins | sample 1430891 | NCBI WGS metagenome assembly PDWI01 (sample SAMN01162508, study PRJNA174530) | Oral metagenome, whole genome shotgun sequencing project. | biome: Marine environment; feature: Marine mammal; material: Swab sample of the gingival sulcus; isolation source: swab sample of gingival sulcus...
CAGATAATTCTGGTAATATGCTATCATTTAGTGATGTATATGCAGGCAACCATAATGATTTATACAATATTTCAGAAAGTTTTGATAAAATGTTATCAATCTTAACCGTAAAAGATTTTTAAAAAAGAAAAGTTTAGATGTAGATAAAAAAATTCTATCAAGAGAAAGTTATATTGACAACAAGCCTTTTAATAGAGGGCTACGTATGTTGTTTATCTTTGATGACAAAAACAATATTATAAGTTATTTTGAAACATTAATAATTTACAATTAAGGGCAAATTCGGGTTAAAAACTTCATGGAGATGCACCTCATATCCATTTAGAAATCTTTAAAAACGGTAAATGGAAGGGTGCCATTCCCGGTACGCACAGAATTTGCCCGAAACAATAAGCAAGATGGAGTTTAAAATTTTTGAAGCAGCACATAATAATTTAGTTCTTAAAATAGAGGAAGATTATCCTGAAGTTGGGGCTTATCTCTATGTTTATGAGGATGGTATCTGTGTCAGAGATTTTCTGCAAAATGATATTGATACTTGTAAAGACTTGGCTTATGAAGAATATCAAGTTCCTTTAGATAAATGGATTAAGAAAGAGAATGAAGAAGCCTCGCAATAGAGAGGTTTTTATTCACAAAATTCCTTTTAATTTAGTTTGTTTAATAAAGGCATCCGGGTGAGCAAAAATGTGTTATTTTTGATGTTTGAATCTACGATGTTTGTAATTCAGGAGGCGAAAATGCATGCCAAACAAAGAATAACAATTGTAAGCTCAAATCTAATCTTACATGCAAAATTGATGCTGAGGAAGCTCCATTAACATATAACAGTGCTAATTTTACTTTTTTAAGACAGTAAAGGAGAGTTTAAAGGAGCAACAAGGTTTTTATAAATACTATAAAAATGATTAAAACTTTAATTAAAGAAAAAACGAACATTAGTATTACATTAATTATGCTTATCTATATGATATTAATAAATACTATTGCATTTTGTTTGTTTTTTAAAAGAGGTATTTTTATATTTGCTGCATTATGGCTTGTGTTTAGCTTTTGGCTAATTTCAACAGAGGCAACTTTCTATTTGGATGCAATGATTTTTTCTTTTTTACCATTTATTTATACTCTTTGGAGTGAATTTAATGGAAGTTATAAAATATTTAATTGGTTTTTAATTGGTTTTGGGTCAGTAATAATAATCGGATACTTTTTTGTGTCAAAATTTACTTTATATAAAATTAGAACTAAATTATTTCTCTAACTTGTAGAGTGCTTAAATAGAAAACAATATATTTCTTAACCCGGGTTTATGCTTTCCATTTCTTTTAGAAAAGTTTCAACTGAAAGAAAAAAAGATATGGCGAGAGACATGGTATAATATTTCCAATAAATCCCAAGTCAATAATCTTAAGCCCCAATGAATAAGTAATTATGAAATATTTTTTTATACTAATAATGTTTTGCCCGGTATTTCATAAGGCAAATGCTCGAGTAAGTTTTAAGATAGAAGAATTATGGCTGTCACATTATAATGTTAAATCTGATTCAACTGAGATTGATGAAGATATGGAAGACGGCCCATATGTTTATGCTGTCTGCCACATTATCAATGAAGTAGATTCTTCCATAGTTCTGCAGTCTTCAACAGCTAAATGCAAGATAACTTTTAGGTATAATTCATTAGATTATGAATGGGACGTAGTGCCGTTATTTTCTGATGAAAAAAAACTTATTCTTCCGAAGGACACTATTATCATGCGTTGTGGGACAGAGTTGTTATTAGGAACCGATATATTCAATTGCAAGAAAGGTAATTATATGACGGAAATGCTTCAAATATTACCAACTGTAAAAGTTACATATCAAGATGATAAAATTAAAATGTGTACAAGTGAAGTGAGAAATGTTATTTTAAAAAAGTAAAGCGTTAAAAATAAAAGATATATCATGTTGTAATGTTCTGGATAAATGTAATATAACTGCAAAAAAATCAATTAAGCCGCATATCGAGATTCTTTTCAAAAGTACAACCAAATAGCTGATTTTATCTTTATAAAAACTTAACCCGGCAAAATCCCTCTTGGAGAAGAGGGGGTAGGAAGATTGATTTCTTGGGAAATATTAAAATGTTGTATGCCAAAAATTTGTAGGTTTAGTTCGATGGAATTGTTATCTGTGCGGCTAAATCAGAAAATTATACCAAAGGAAAATTATACCATAAATTGTTGGTTAAATTTGAGAGGCTGATTATATTTGTAAAAATAAACGTTTAGATCCAGTCTTTTTTAATTATGAAAACAAAGCGGTATATAAGTTCTTTTCAGAAATTTGTCAAAATAGAAAGTTTTGGCGGCATTTTATTGTTTGCAGCCACCATATTAGCCTTAATACTGTCAAATTTGCCGGTTCACGAGCAATACAGTGCTATTTGGAAATATAAGATAGGCATAAAATCAGAACATTTTTCGCTCGTAAAACCATTGATATTATGGGTAAACGATGGCTTAATGGCTATTTTCTTTTTCCTTATAGGGCTTGAAATAAAACGCGAAATTTTAATAGGCGAGCTAAACTCTTTGCGCAAAGCATCGTTGCCGATATTTGCGGCTGTTGGCGGTATGCTCTTGCCCTTTGTTTTGTATTTGCTGATAAATCAAAACCCCGAAACTGCCCACGGTTGGGGAATAGCAATGGCTACCGATATTGCTTTTACCTTAGCTATTTTGAAATTACTCGGAAATAAAGTGCCGCTGGGATTGAAAATATTTTTAACGGCATTTGCCATTATCGACGACTTGGGTGCCATTCTCATAATCGCAATTTTCTACACAAACAAAATAGGCTGGTCTTTATTGCTAATAGCCGGAGGATTGCTTTTTGTTTTATACGCCTTGGCATTTTTTAAAATTAAAAGCAAAATATTGTTTGTTGTTTTTGGAACAGCAATTTGGGTACTGTTCCTGAAAGCCGGGATACACCCTACAATTGCCGGCATTCTTTTAGCTTTTGCCGTTCCTATCAGACAAAAAATAAACGAATACAAATTTGTGGATAAATTAAAAGAAATTAGCGATCGAATTGTAGACTCTGCAAATACCAACCGGTTGCCTATGCTCACGAAGCAACAAATTGTTGAAATAGACAATTTAGAAGACTTGACAAGCAAAGTGCAATCGCCCTTGCAACAACTTGAACATCGCTTGCACAATTTTGTGGCATTTTTAATAATGCCCGTTTTTGCCTTGGCAAATGCCGGTGTGCATTTTAGCAGCGACTTAGCCTTAGATATGCCCTTGGTATTGACCATTGTTTTGTCCTTATTTTTAGGCAAAACAATTGGCGTATTTTTGTTCTCTTTTTTAAGTGTAAAATTCAAATTAGCCTCTTTGCCCGAAAATATCAATTTCAAAATGATTTTTGGGGCAGCAGTTTTGTCGGGTATCGGCTTTACAATGTCTTTATTTATCGGAGGTTTGGCTTTTACAGATAGTTATGTATATCTAAACTCCGCCAAAATCGGCATTATTTTAGGCTCTGTTTTGTCGGGTATTGTCGGCTTTTTTGTGCTGCGACAAGGATTGAAAGAAAGACACCAAAATTAAGTCGCATTTCAAGACTTTTGAAAAGGTAAAACCAAAAGGCTAATTTTATCGGCACAGAAGTTTCAAAAGTCGGAAGACCAAAGACTGAGGTCGAAAGAAGAGTACGCGTATTTTTTTGCTGTGAGTGTGCTATTTGCAATTTCAAGGCTTTTGGCAAATAACAAACTCCCTCTTGGAGAAAAGGGGTGCAGGGAGATTGATTTTTTGAAAAATCTAAATCTATGCAACCAGCAATTTACGTCTTTGGTTGGATGGAATTTCAAGACTTTTTAATGTCTCAAAATGCGGGTAAGACAGTTTCTTGCAAAAAAAGAAAGAAATTTCAATTTGATCCTAAAAAAAATATATCTTTGCAGACATGTTAAGTTTTATAAGACACAGGAAAAGCAAAATGACAAAAGTCTTCGAATTAATCAGATAAAGAAGTGTTCTGTCAAAATGCTGTTGATAATAATGTTTTATAATGGGTCGAAATAAACCGAAGAGACCATAAATTAGAAGTAGGTATTATTAAAAAACACATTAAAATGAAAATTAATTTTTTAAAAACACTATTATTTTTACTTCCGGTAACATTTTTTACATTGCAAAGTTGTGAAAAAGAAAGAGTAATTGATGTATCAGAACAAAATATTACCAAATTAGAACAAGAAGCTTCTGAGGATAATATTAAATTTGATTTTTATTTTAACGAAATGCAAATTACAAGTAACCCATTAGAGCTCCAAGAAGATAAAAGTTCAAAGATAAAAAATGTAATGGTTGTTCTAGAAAAAATTGAAGAGGGAAAAAAAGAAAAAAGAATATCAATTAACAGTTTTGATACAGATGACGCATATATAATGTGGGGCGAAAAAAAAGGTATCCCTGTAAAAGAAATTCTTTTACAACAAGCCGAGCTTTGTAAATTTATTAAGGACAATAATATTGAAGAAAAATATGAAAAAACAGGTAAAATACCCGAAGAATTCTTTGAATTTTCAAATAAACTGTTCGGACAAAATAGACCGGCAACAGCAGTAATTATTTATAAAAATTATTATGGAGGAGATTCTTGGGCTTTTCTAAATACTATTCCAACGTTAAAACACACTGCATGGGATAATGAGATTTCAAGATATTATGATACTGCCTTGTATGGCGGAGTAGCTTTTTATAGTGGCTATTGGTACAAGAATCCTATAGGGACATTATGGAATTGGGGTTGGCAAAATATACGTTTCAAAGGTGGTTTAAAGTATCTTAATGACAAAACATCTTCATTAATAAACCATTAATGATTATTTTATTTTTTTGCATAAAGGGCGTGTTCCAAAAGTAATAAATTATCAGAAATACATAAAACAAAAGATGTCATGATTTTTAATCTTTTATAAGATATCTGCGTTCACTTTATTTCCTAACATAAATTTTTGGAACAGGTTCTTTGTAATATATAAGCAAAATTATATGAAAAAGCTATACATCTTAATGATCCTATTATTCTTTTTTAGAATAAATTTTTCTCAGACTACATTTTCTTTTGGGATTATTCCCTCAAAATCTATATACATAGGATTTGAAACAGGTGGCAGCTATATGGTTATAGAACCGGAGTATAGTATAACAGGTAAAAAAATGAAATATTTTGCATTAAGAAGTGTTCCTAAAATTGCCTATATACCTTTTAATAACGTCTTAACGGGAATGTATTATGAACATGAATTTTTAAATATAGATAGCAAAAGGGAACAAACTATTATGGGATATGGTCTTTTTGTAAGGTATTATTTGCCTGTTATTAACCGATTAATAAGAATAAACAACAGTAAATTTTTTAAAAATCGCTTATTTTTCTTTTCTGAGATATATGCCGGAAAAAGTAATATTATCCTGTTAGATACCGGAGATACCGGAAGTACCGAAGGCTTCAATACAATATTATACGGCATTAAATTAGGTATCGACTTCAGAGTTATAAATAAACTTTGTGTGGAAGTTGCTTTGGTTCAGAATTTTGATAACCGTAACGGTGATTTTCAAACTTTACATCCGGAATTAGGTATAGAATATTTTATTAATATGAACAAATAAAATACTAGACTAAAAATCTCGACACACTGCGGAAAATAACTTAATAAAATTTATTTGAACGTTCTATATGGCCTTTGAAAACTATAAATATGAGTACTTGTATATGTCCATGGTTTACTAATAACATTATGATAAATAAAGTATTACTATTTCTGAACACTCATCTGAACCACAGATAGACAGGTTGTTGAAAAATTTCCTTAAAAAATTATACCTATCATTATAAATATAAACACATGAAAAGATACTGAATGAAATTATACCAAGCTATTGTAATTATTTTATGCACAGTTATATTGAACTGTAAAATCTTCGGACAATCAAAAAAAAATAATTATTTATTTAACTCTTTTGAATTTGGCTCTTCCTTAACACTTATTGGTTATGAAAATATTGAGGTAAAAGAATATACGTGGAATATAAATTTTGCAACATCAATAGGCAAACACTTTTATTCCGGCATTCAGGTTTTAAATATTTATCTCGACTACCCTAGAATTAAAACAAAAAAATATAATATTTTCGGCTTATTTGGTCAATATAATTTTACACCAAACAGCAGATTTCGTTCTTTTTTTGAAATGTCAATTAATCGGGGAAACTATTATTTTAAGGGTACTTCATATTTTCCGGAAGAAGTTGTTAAAATGTATTACCTTGGAATTGGAGGAGGTGTCGATATACCTCTTGATTTTTTATCCAATCGCTTATTTCTTGATTTGTCCTTCGTTTTTTACTTTCATAATGTTGATAATAATCTTGTTGGATATATGTATAATCAGTATATAGTAGGATTGAATTATCGGTTTGGAAAAGCCGGAATGAATAGGGAAAAAACTAAATAATACCTTTCTATCTATATAGAAACCATAAGGCAAAGCTAAAAAACAAAATCTCATATAGAAATAACTTCTTTTTAATATCACTATCACTTAACATAAAAGAGGCTGTCCCAAAAATTTATATTAGCATATAAAACGAGCATAATTGTTTCTCCCGAGGCAAGTCCTCATCGGTTTAATATGTTTCCGGTAATTTATTCCTTTTAGTATCCTCCTTTTTTTATATGAATTTGACTTTAGTTTTTAAAGCTGTAAAACACTTTAAGAAGAAAGTTTCTGTCCAAAGCCGGAATGGCGGCATGTCTGCTTTCGGATGCGACATGGTATCTAAAATCTTCGCCAAGCAAATTGTTTCCTCCAATACCCAAGCTTAAACCGTCAATTAAGAAATCATTTACATGAAAAAACAAGTTAAATAACATTCTATCCGGATCCGTGCCGTAAGTAGGTTCACCGGTATTATCGTCGATCCCGGTTATAACACTTTTTTCGCCAAAGAATGAGAACGAGGGCGTAAGAGTTATTTTTTTTGTTATATACCAAGTTATTGAAGAGTTTACGCGAATAGGCGAAAATGCAAGAAAAGAAGCTTTGTTATTCGGAGCTAAAAAGTGCTCGTCTCCGTCTCTTTCTTTTCTTTGATAATAAGCAAAATTTACTTCAGCATTAAACCGCTTTGAGCTGTGTTTCAAAACAGCTTCAATCCCTTGAACACCCATCTTTCCACTATTTTCAAAAATATATAAGCCTTCTGCGGTTTCATGAGAGTGAAGAGGGTTTATTGTTTCAACATCATAGATATTTGCCGTAAAATAAAAGTCTAAGGGGAGCTTTACTCCGGCTTCAAACTCTATAATATTCGATGTTTCCGGAACAAGTTTAATTGTACTTCTGTTCGGCAAGATTCCTCCCGGTGCTCTAAATGCTTGACTATATATCGCCTTCATGTGAAACCACTTAAATGCTTTGGTCAGGCCTACACGCGGAGAAAAAGCTTGTCCGAACAAATCGGATTTATCCCATCTTATTCCGGCAACCACATTTATTATTTTAGTATTAAGTATGCTTTGAACATAAGCACTCAGATTATTGTATTCAAGCTTTTTCTTCCCGTCTTTAAACTGTTCTTCAAAAGGGTGAATATATCGGGCATGTTTTAATTCTTCATACTCATAATTAACACCGCCGGAAACACTTATAATTTCATGCACAAAATCAAAGTTTAGCCCGCCGCCAATTTGTTGTGTGGCAAATCGGCTGACATATTCATATTCCGGAGCATACATTTGCCATGGAAATTGTCGTTTAAATTTGAAGTCCGGAGTAATCGAAAATTTTTCACCTAATTTAAACTTATAGGAGGAGTGTAATAACCAATCTTGAAAATCTTGGTCTATCGGTTTTTCATTATGTAAGGTATCCCACAAATCTATTGAGGTCATGTGATAATCTCTTACTCTTGTACTAAACTCAAAAGTTTTGTATTTTGCACGTATTCCCAAACTTTTAATATCGACCTCGGAGTTTCCTCTCAATGATCGCTTATTGCCAAAAAAGTCGGAATAATCTCTGTCGCTTCGTCCGCCGTTTCCATATACTCCGTTAAAAGCCACTTTAAAATCATTTTTTGAATAGTTGGCGGAAAAACTTGCATTATTGTGCGTAAAACCTTTTCCTGTATTTGTAATGAGCCAACCTACTTTACCGCCGTTTTCGCTTTCGTTGTCGTATGTTGTTATGTTAATTACTCCCATACTTGCATATCCTCCGTACACGGCACCGCCGGGTCCGCGAATAATTTCTATTCTTTTTATATGCTCCAAGGTATAATTATTTCCGAAAACTACAGACCCGAACTTGACTTCATTCGCTTCCATTCCGTCAATTAAAAGTAAAAATCGACCTTCATAGCTCATAATTCCTCGTATGCCTATGCCAATTACCCCTTCGGAATACTCCGGAGCGGCAAATGCAAATCCGGGCACATACCTTTGTATCAGATCAATCATATCACGAGCACCGCTGTTGCGAATTTGTTCTTCAGTAATAATAGATACAATATTTGCCGTTTCGCGAATACCCGTAGATTTTTTTGTGGCAACTTCCACTTCTACGTCCATTAGTTCATCCAAAGACATCATATAAACTTCCTCATCCGGTTTTGGTTTAAGCAATATATTAACCTCGCCCAGGTCTTTGTCTTTTTGACTTAATCGCACTTCCTTTTTCTCCATATCTTCCGCTATGACAACCAATTCTTTGGTATCTTCAGGAACAGCAAAAATGAAAAAACCGAATTTATCCGTAACCGTTTCATAATCCGATGAATTTTTCACCTTTATGATTGCTCCGGAAATTCCTTTAGAATTTACTTCGTTTTTTATTCGTCCCGACAGGAGTACTGATTGCCCCCAAAATGTATTCCATGTAATCAACAAGCCTACAATAAGTACTAATTTTTTCATAAATTTCGATATTTACTTAATTTAAAATTTTTTTACAATTGCTTTATTCAGCAATTCTTTGTCTATTTTTATTTTTCGGTCTCTCAAATTTGGCGGATACAGTTCAAATTTTTGACGTTTATCTTTAACGATAAAATTGATGTTGATACCTCTAAAATCCGTGTCCGCATCACTGGTAACTAATAAAATAGGCAAAGTGCTGATTTGTTCCCATATTTTTTTCAATTCCGGTAAACTTTGTTCGCTTGTATATAAAATATGACAAGATGCAATATTTTCAATATTGGAAAATTCTTTAACGGTTACTTGTTTGTCTGCTACTTTAAAATTAGCAGCAAGCAACTCTATTTCATTAAAAAAATCTTTATTTTTATATACCCCGATATTAAATGTTTCCGATTCATCACCCTCCCATGTCAAATATTTGGTAAAATTATACACAAACATTGCTTGAATTTTCGTATTCTGCGAAAATAAAAGAGGGCAAACTGAAAATAAAATTAAAATGCTTAACACTATTTTTTTCATTAACACAAGCTTAATGTGATTAAAAATAAAGAGCGCAAAAGTAGAAAAAAAATAATAATAGAATATTTTTAAGCCGAATTTCGAGACTTTTTTAAAAGTTGGAAGTCTGAAGTCTGAAGAAAAAACGCTCGTGCTTGCTTGTTTGCTGCGGGATTCTTTGCGACGTCACGGTTTTTTGTAATAATTCAACAGCAAAAATGAAGACCAAATAAAAAAATCCCCCCTTGAAAGAGATAATCTAGGGGGGATTGAGTTACGAAGTCCGGATACGATTGTTTACTTATAAAAGATTTTGCATATCTTTAAAAAACTTTTTCCAAAGAGCAATTTCTCCGTTTGGTCCTTCCATTGCCCAAATTTTTCCGGCTGAAATGTCATTGTTGCCGTTGAATATTCTAGGGGTTAAAACAACTTTCGTTTGTTTTTCTGAAATAGGTGTAATCTTAACAAGGTATTGTCTGAAAATTCCGGATGCTTCATACGAAGTGTTTGATACTGCTTTAATGAGCTTTTGTTTTGTATTTAAAACTCCTTTTTCTTTATTTTCAAAGGCAATAGCATAACCCTGAGTTTCCAGAACACCTTTTGCCGCATTCCATGTATCAGAAAAATTCGCATCAAATATTTTCGTCCCATTTTGCGAAATAATCAAATCCGTCATATAACTCCCTCCACACGACATCAAAAGGCTTCCAATCACTAAAATTAATAAATACTTTTTCATAATCAATTGTTTTAATTTGCTTGTAAGGCGAAAATAGAAAAATTACTGAAATTATGGAAATTTTTTAAACGAAATTTTTATCAAAAACATAAACAAAACAGTTTTATTAATAGGGTGTTTTTGTATTCCCCTTAAAATCAAAATCTTTTTACAAATCTATGGTTTTATCCGTAAACTGCAGTTTTTCTATATTCGACAAGGTATTTTTGCCATCTCTACCGCTTGTATTGTCCGTAACTGTTGTAACTCCGGCATTTGTCTCAACAGAATATTCCGAAGATGCGCCCGAAAAAATTACCGTGTTAGTTCCCTTATTTCCGGTAATGTTATTGTCCAATTCATTAACCGTAACCGAATTGTTGTTGTTGCCCAAAAGAGTAATATCTTTTAAATATCTTGAATGATACGTATAAGGTTTTGAAGCATCAAACTTTAAAGAAAAATTACCGTTCAAACTTGCATCAATACGAGCATTATAAGTTAGGTAAGGATGCAAAAATTTATTGTTCATTAAGGCATATCCCATAGGGTCGTCGCCGGGCATATCTTCTCTTGTCTTGGCAACATAAAAACCCCACATCCCATTTGTTGCGCTTTCTGTAAATGCACCCCAAAGTCCGTAATAGCTGTCGACAACCGAAGCCCAATATTCTTGACTTAGGCTGTTTTCTTTTGTCAATTCGGCAATCCATTGCTCTTGTCCAATTCCCCACAAATTATTCGACAGAGCATTTTGCTGTGCGGCTCTGATTTCTGCCTGATAAGCCGGCAGTGCTCCCGGTTTTCCATTTGCTCCGTCGATACCAATTCCGTTATCGTGAACAAAATGCAAAATTTCTTCAAAAGTTGCGTCCCGGTGTTCATAATTTTGATTCATATACCAAGTGCCGCCCTCAACTTGAATTTCGTTTTGATACAAGGGTTGTCCCGAGACTTTGTTGCCAACAGGATTACTGCCGTCATCTTGCCCGTTCAACAAACACAAAATTGCTTTATTTTCAGCCATTTTATTCGCCACCGCCGATTTATCGGCACCATATTCAGAGCCGGGATAATTGCTTAAATAAAATTCCAAAACACTTCGGCATCGGATTATTTGTTCGTCCGTAAGTTTATCTTGTGCAACAATATGTATTGTTCCGCCGTTCGGCGTTGTTACTTTTGTATAACGATTAAAGTTTTTTCTGTAAACTCTATTCAAATCCGAAGGAATGGTGTTGCTTATGCCTGTTTCGGATATTATCTCCGGTTTCGGATTGTTTTTTTTACACGAAACCATTACCAAGGTGCTCAAAGCTAAAATGCTGAGCGATAAAATTATTTTATTCATTTGCTTATTTTTTTGTTTTCAAATTGTGTTTTATTTTGTTATTAAATGATATTTTTCAATTTCCTCTTCAGTCATCCAATGAATAGAGTCAGCCGGAGCCGAATTAATGGTAAAATAGTAAAAGTCTTCAGCTTCTTCTTGCGAAAATCCTACCGACACATAATAATTAATGTATGGCAAATGATTTGCGTGTCCGGCGGGAAAATCTGTGGCAGTTTCATTGTTGCCCGACCAAGCATGAACTCCTATTTGACAATTTTTTCCTTTGCTTCGTTTCGTGCCGGCAATAAAAAAATCAACGCCGCCCGAAGCGATTAGTCCCTTATCCAATAAATGAATCTGTATACCTTTTTCATGCACTTTTTTTGATAATTCGAAGTTGGTTTCATCATCTAAAGAGCCTCCGCATTTTCGAATATTTATCTTGTTAATATTTGGAAACCGCATTTCCAATTTATTAAAATGCTTTAAAGTTGCACGTCTTATTTCACCGTTCATTTCAATTGTTGTGTTGTCTTCAAGTACTTTAAATATCCCGAATTTTCGCCTGAAATCGTTTTGAGTTTTACTGCAATTTACAAAACTCAATGCTAAAATTAACAATCCTAAAATCTTGATTTTTTTGTACATATTACATTAATTTAAAGTTAATATTCAAATAAAAAAGCATATACCCCAGCTCAATCACCATATAAAATGATTGAACTGAGGTATATGCTTTTATTTGCATAAAGTTTTCAAAACACCACTTCCTGTGTCTTCCCCAGTGTCGAAGTGTTGTTTTACAGAATGAAAACCACTATTTAGTCTCTGCAAGAAAACTCCAAATACTTTGTTACGCTCATTTTAAAAACAGTCATTTACAACAGTAAACTCCTTGATTTTAAAACCCTCGCAAGCCTCGTCTTTGTTGTTTCCTTCCCGGAGACTTGTGAAATTGGCAGTTTGCTTGCCGACACAAAAAAGGTCTGTACCTTAATCTCTTCTTATAACGTATCTGCTTTTGTTTTATTGCTTGGAATGTGCTTACATGATATGAAAATATTTATCCCGCATTTTTTCGAACTTCATAGAAAATCAATCTTACGGCACTTCTTCACCAAGAGGGGTTAAACGGCTTTTGGCTCTTGGCTCTTGGTCTTTGGCTTTTAGCAATAAAAAATAAGGTAATCAGGTTTTGTTTTAATTGTAAACTATAAGTTGCTTTTAAGAAAAAATCTGCGCAAGCACTTCCAGTGATTTTATTTTTCCCGGACGCTCAAGGTGGTAGTTATAAAAGCCGATAATGCCGTTCAACAATTCGCGTCTTTGTGCATTTGTTACAGATACAAATGGATCTTTATTGCCGGGGAACTGCAACAGCTCCGAAAATTTTTTGCTGAGTGTTTCCGAAAAGAAATTTTGATGCGTGGGATAGCCGATGATAAATTTTGCTTTTTCCAAATCAAAAATTTTATACGGGTCGGAAAAATTATTATCGGGCAAAATTCCAAGAAATTCGGTTAAATGCACTAAAAAATATAAATGAAAATCAGCACTTCCCTCAAGCAAATCATCAAATTCTTTAAGCGAAGCATATACAAAATCAAACAATAGTGTGTCTTTTTCATTTTCTTGCAGCACTTTAAGCAAAAATTCAGACAAAAAAAGACTTACGGACTGCTTTTTTATATCATAGGGAATGGTATTGAAATGCTCGGCAATCGAAAACTCTTTAATCTTTTGCAAAGCTCCGGTTTCTTTATGATATACCTCTAAATTCAACAAATATAAAGGTTGTAATAAATTTAAAGCAAATCTTTTTTTAGGCGATTTAGACACAAAAAACAAATAGCTTTGCAAACCGAACTCCCGCGTAAAGATCTTCAAAATCAATTTTGAGTCAGAATATTTAAAACGATGTAAAACGATGCCTTTTGTTTTATGTATCATAGAAAGTTTGTTGAGTTTATGATATTCTCTGTCCAAAAAATCTAAACAACATATAAGGATGCTGCTTTGCTCTCCGGATTAATCTTCAATTTGACAAAATTACAATTTATTTTTTTAGCGATATTTTTATTTTATGAAAAGAAATTAGATTAATTTTATTAGATTTGCTAAACAAGAATTGTATGATGGACGACTATCAAAAATAATTTTGAGGGAGACTTAGGAATGAGTTCGCAATATTCCTCATACAAAGTAGAGTAAAGACCTTTTAGCCCACTTAATATTAGTCTATTATAAATGAAAAGCGATATTTTGATAAAATTAAGAATATGATAAGATTTCATTTTTGCAAAAACTTCAAAAGAAATATAAAAGGAAAAAATTTTGAAGAGAATATATACAACAAAATAAATGAAAATAAGGTAAGAACCGATTTAAAGAATATTGGTAGTATTGCTTGTTTCAGAAGTGGTGTATATGTTCTAAAAACTTCAAAACCCAAGACAAGAACAATAATTGAAGAAAGAGATATTAGTATAGAAGAAGAATATGTAAAAGTTTTTTTTGTAAGAGAAATTATTGTCGGGAAAAATTTTGATTATTTATACGGGCATAAAATATTTCCACAACTAAAAAATGGAGAATGGGCAAATAAGAATCCTTTACTTCAAGAAGATATTGAAAATTTTGTTTCTAAATATAAATTAGAACAATCAAGAAAAAATCCCAAAAGAAATTTGCCTCCTCAAGAACTAACCTCTTGGTTAGATCAGTTCGAACTAAAATTAAATAATGAAATATATGAAACTAAATCTTGGGTAAAGTACGCCTTAAACAGTTCTTTTAAAGAAGGAATGATAGACAAATATGTCAATACTTTTAGAATGGTCTTGGAAGAAATCATTAATGATAATGTGTCTGATAATAGTAAAGTAATAAAAGAACAATCTAATATAAAAATAATAAAATACACTAATCATAATATTGGGATCATTTATAGTAAAATAAAAGTAAATCTAGACAAAAACATATTTTTATTATACAATGGAGCACACATTAAAACCCAAAAAGAACATTGGGAAAATGCAATCGAAAATATACAATCAAGAGATATCGAATTTGAAAGTAGTGAGGACAGTATAAGTCGCGAAGCTTTTCGTGCTTATCCAAAGTGGACTGTAACAAAAGACGAATTATGGTTTTCAATTCAAAAAAGTAAAGAAATAAGTAATCTTTCTCTGACTAGTGAACAGTCTGAGTTTTTGAATGATTTTAAATTCCCCTATTATATAAATGGACAAGCCGGGAGCGGTAAATCTACTATGCTTTATTATCTGTTTTCTAATACATATTATTATAAATGCTGTGATGAAATAAAAGGAGATATTATATTCCTGACAGAAAACGAAACACTATTGGAAGTTACCAAAAACTCAGTTTTTGATTTGTTATCTAATAATCCTGCATTCAACGATTTGAGTGTGGCTCAAAGAAATCAAAGTAAAAATCATTTCAATTCTTTTAAGAGATTTTTATTGGCTCTACTTCCCGAAGACGATAAGATAAAATTTAAAGAAGAAAAATATTTAGACTTTTCAAAATTTAAGCAGTTATATGAAAATTCAAACATACCAAAACATATTATTGATAAATATTCTGCTGAAGAATCTTGGTTTATAATCATAACCTACATATATGGTTATGATGCCGATACAATTATAACAAGTAAAAATTACAAACAAATAGTTCCTCAAAAATCAAGGATAATACCTAAGAGTAAGTTTGAAAAAATAGAAGAAAATGTACTTCCATTTTACGAAAAATTGATAAAAGAAGAGGACTATTGGGATAAACTCAAAATAATAAAATACATAAATGAAAACATTGGTGTAAATAAAAAATATTCTGTATTGATATGTGATGAGGCGCAAGATTTTTGTAAAGTCGAATTACGATTTATTATGCACCTGTCAGAATACTTAGAATATGATTTGTCGGAAATTCAACAAGTCCCTGTTGTTTTTGCGGGAGATGCTAACCAAACTGTTAATCCATCGGGGTTTAGACAAGATGAAATGACAAGTATGTTATATGAGGAACTTCAAGAAGCTGCCAATTTTGATTATAACAAAAATGAAAATATTTATAATCCGATGTTTAATTATCGTTCGGCTCAATCTGTTGTTTCTGTCGCTAATTTTGTTCAATATCATAGAATGAAGAAATTAGGTATAAAACAAGTTCAGCCACAAGAAGCCAAACAGCCTTATTCTAACATAGACAAGGATTTTAATATTTTCTTAAATTATAAAACAATAGACAATACTCCTAAGTTAAAACAAGATTTAGTTGAAAAAGTAAAATACAAAATATTTATCATTCCCGTAAATTCACAAGAAAAGGAAGATTTTATTCTTAAACATAATATTTTATCGTTAATTAACGAGGTTGAAGTAAAAACCGCTGTTGAGGCAAAAGGTGTCGAGTATGAACAAGTGGTTTTATTTGGTTTTGGAGAGTATTTTTTAGATAAATTTGAAAGTCTATCAAAAGATAAAGTCAATGAAGAAGAACTTTTCACAAGAGGTTTCTTTTTTAATAAATTATATGTTGGTCTTACCAGAGCTCAATCAGAGCTAATAATAATTGACAATGAAGCATCTGAAGAACTGTTTTGGAAAGAACTTGTCAATAATTCAGACATAAAATCAGAAAAATGGGAAATATTAGATGAACTAAAAAGCAATACAATACAATACAATCCAGATTCAATAGGAAGTATTATACAAAGTACAAAAGAAGATGCTTTAAAGAATGCTCAAAAAGATAAAGCACAAGGTAAGTATGACAGAAATCCTGCACGTTTAAAAGTTGCTGCAAATCAGTTTTTCAAAATAGGCAATAAAGAAGAAGGTTACGAATGTTTAGCACTTTCCGAACAAGTAAAAGAGAATTGGAAAGGAGCGGCAGATTTTTATCTAAAACCAATATTTAAGTATCCTAAATATGAAGATGCTGCAAATTGCCTATTTCAAGGTCGGTATTTTAACGAATTGATTTCTCAAATAGGGAATAACTTAAAATCGTTGGAGCAAGATATTAGAGTTATTATTTCTCGCGTAATCACCGGAGAAACAATAATGAAACAAGATATTGGTATTCTAATAGAAAACAAAGAAAAATTTAAGGAAATAATAAAAGATTTAGAATGGAGAGGAGAATTAATTGAGAAACTTATACTAAATTCAAAGAAAATTCAATCTATTGAGCAAAAAGATAATTTTGTTCAAATTTTAGAATATATCGCAAATTCTAATGAGCAAAACTTATGGAAAGAAATAGGTAATATCAGATTTGACTTAAAGCATTATGAAAAAGCAATAGATGCTTGGACTGAAATTGACTATTTTGAAGATAATGAAAAATATTATATAGCACAAGTAGAATATTCAAAAGAACAAAAAGATTATCAAAAAACGGTATTGTGGTTTAATGAGTTATTGAAATTTAGAAAAGAAAATGAGCAACAAAGCATCTATGATGAAATTATCAATATTCATCAAAATAAAGATTTTGAAAAAGATGAATTAGATTATTATTTTATTGTTTTTAAAGTCTTTATAAAACAAAATCCTTATAGTGAAGAGTTAATTAGAATTGGAAAAATTATTGAGAAAGAATTAGAATTTCAAAGATTGATTGATTTTTATAAAAGTTTGCTAAATGATAAAATTTCAAATAACAAAATAGCAAATTTTATAATTGAAAGATGGGCGAAGAATATTTGGAAGTATAAGAAGCAGAATACCGATATTGATGAATTAAATAAAAAATATGCTAAGTTTACTGAAAAACAAAAAATAGTTTTTAGGCCATTTACAATAGAAGAGTTACAAAATATTTCTGATTCTCCGGAAAATATAAAATGGCAACCGGCAGAACAATTAGAGAAAATAACTATACATAATTTTAGACGGTTTGAAAAATTAACACTCTCAAATATAGGACAATATAATTTAATTGTTGGCGATAATAATGTAGGAAAAACATCGCTATTGGAAGCCTTATTGTTTTCGATTAATAAAGAAAAATATTTTGAAAATTTGGCATTTGCTCATATAAACAGAAAAAATATTAGTAAAATATTAGTAAATAATGAAGAAAAATATTCTATAAAAACTGATTTCATAAAAACTGATTTTATAAAAAAAGATGCTAAATTAAAAGAGCTTATTTTTAAGTTAGAAGAAAACAGGAATTTTTGGAATTATAAAATTAGCCCCTCAAAAAAAGAAGAAATAGAAAATGAATTTGGACAAATTCCAAATATTGATAAAGACGATTATGTTAGTTTTGTTTCGGATAATTCAGCTACTGAGATTGCAGAATTATCGCTTATCATAAAGAAAATTAGACCTGATAATTCAATAAAAAGTTCGCTAATTCCTTTCGGGAAAGGATTTGATAAGGATTTAGCTTTGGTTTATTATGAAAATATTGAGCGAATAAAATCTGAACGAAATGCCTTTATCAAGTCTATGAAAATTTTTATTCCGAAGATTGAAAGAATTATCGCAGATACTGAAAGTGGTAATATTCATATTGAAGAAGAGGATTTTGACATTGCTGCACCTCTGCATCAATATGGAGAAGGAGCTAATAAGTTATTTAGAATTTTAGTGCAACTTACACTTCAAAAAAACGGGAAACTATTAATAGACGAAATAGATGCAGGAATACACTATTCTCATTTTCCTATTTTCTGGAAAACCATACTTTCGTTTGCATATAAAAATAATGTTCAAATTTTTGCAACAACCCACAATATAGAATGTGTAAAATATTTTTCAGAAATTTTGAAAGACGAAGAATATGAAACTTATCAAAATAGTTCAAGAATAATAACTCTAAGAGAACTGCCAAGCCAAGAAATAAAAGCATATACTCGTACTTATGAGGAATTTGAATACGAACTTACAAACGAAATGGAAATAAGAGGAGGGGATTTGTAATGGAAAAATATTATATTTTGGTTGAAGGAAAAGCTGATGTAACTTTCATTAGAGATTATTTGCAATTTTTATATGAGGATTTGGAATTATTAAAAGAGAAATCAAAGAATAAATCAAAAGAGAAGGAATTAAAAAATGAAACTACTCATATTAAAATAGAAGCAGTAGGAGGTTATACTACTATCAAAAAACACTTAAAGTCAAAATTGGAAGAGTTAAAAGATTTTAATTACAAGATATTTGTAATTCAAGATGCAGACAATCCTCAAAAACAAGATGGTGGAGTTATTGATAGAATGAAATATTTAGAAAAAATAAAAAACGATTTGAATATTGATTTTAAAATATTTTTATTCCCGGACAATAAAAATGATGGGGATTTAGAAACCTTGTTATTGAAAATTGTAAAAGAAGAAAAATTTAATCAGACCTTAGATTGCTATAAAAAATATGCTGAATGTGCAAACAATATTGATAGTTCTTGGACAAAAGAATTTTTGGAAAATAAAAACGTGGTTTATAATTATTTTAGAATTTATAAAGGAATGACAGGAGCAAAAGAAGAAAACAGAAAATTTAGTTCTGATTATTGGGATTTTAATAATGAGGCATTAAAACCATTAAAAGCGTTTTTCATAAATATAAAGAGTAAATGAAAGAGGTCTAATTGTTGAGAAATAACATCTAGTAAGTTCAATATTTAAAGAGATAATTCATTAAAAATTCCATTTACAAACCAAAAATATCATGCAATTCTTTGTTGCTTAAATTGCCAATCCGGTTTTCGCCGGTTGCCACCGTCATTTCGGCAAGTGCTTTCTTTTTGCTAATCATTTCGTCTATTTTCTCTTCAAAGGTATTGCCGGTAATAAAACGATGCACCATAACATTGTTTACAAGGCACAGCCCAGTCGGGACAAGAACAATTCATTTTCAAATCAACCCATTGCTTTGGAAACACTTTAAGTCCAAACTGTTCTGCTAAATCAAGCACCGCCGGGTCAAGTTTGCGTTTGAGCATTTTGGAAATAATTGCCGGTCGGGAACTGATTGCTTCAATAAAATTACTCAGTTCCGGCTCAAAAAAAGGAGGTAATATAACATCGACATTGTAAGGTTTTTTTCTTGTGCCTTGCAGCTTTGCCGAAATACAATTGTCCTTAATGGTAATTTTTGTTACCGCACCTTTTCGAACATAGCTTGCTCCCCGATGCAGGCGATTGCTGTAATCAATATTGCTTAGCGCGTTTAACCATTGTTGTCCCCACCAAGTTTTTCCGAAATTTGCCATAGCTTATCAGTTACTGACTTTTTTACCCCCATTATCAATGCAAAAATAATATATCAAGAGTTGTATAAAGAAAAAACATTTTAACATTATTAACAAAATATATATTCGAGAGTTTATAAAATCAAAAAAATAATATATTTTTGTTGTTTGTTACTATGCAGAGTAAAGTATTAAATGCAACATATATAAAAACATAAAACAAGATAAAATTATGACAATTTAACATACTAAAATAAAAAGCGTTTAGCTTATTTTCTTGCGTCCAAAATCTGGTAAGTTTTAGCACATCAAGAAATAAGATAGATGCTCGCGCCTATGGCGTGGGCTGTTCTTATTTGATGTGCGGGTTTGCCAGAACCTTGGATGCAAATACAGTTAACAGTTCCCACGCTTTTTTTATTTAACTATAATTATAAACTTGCTTTTCGGGAATTGACGGCAAACAATAAAATATCTTTATGATGCAAAAAAAACAATTTTTCAATCTTATGACAGTTGCCTTAATGGCAATAACGCTTAGCTTTTCGGCTTGTAAAACAGAAGGATGCACAGACCCGGACAGTGTTAATTACGATGTAGAAGCAAAAAAAGATGACGGTTCTTGTCTTTACAAAGGCGAAGTTGTTTTTTGGTATGGGAAAACAACTGCCGAAAATTTGTATGCTGAAGGCAGCAATGCACTGACTTTTTATGTAGACGGAAAAGTGGTAGGTTCTTCAAATGTAACCGTTTATTGGGGAGAAGCACCTAGTTGTGGCGACAATGGTTCCATAACCGTTACAATGGACTTAGGAAAGGTAAAAACCCAAGCCTATCAGTATAAAGTTGTAGATGACTTCGATGATGTACTTTGGGAAGGAACTTTAAATTTTAATGCAAATCAATGTGCGGCATTAGAATTAACTTATGCAAAATCTCTAAAAAATAAAAAATAGGATTATTTGAAAAAGTGCGTAAGTTCTAAAACAGGGTTCACTTGAATCCTGTTTTTTATTAGCCCAATCCACAGTTTATCAAAAAATATTTTCTTTAATCCACATTTGATACTTGAAGCTACCCATTTTTTTATTTATTTTATTTTCCGGAAAAGTCATATATTTTTGTTGCTTTTGAAATACATAAAATAAGTAATATTGATTATGAGAAAACTAAGTGTAATAATTTTAATTTCGGTTCTTATCTTTGGGTGTTCCGAAAATCCGAAAGAAGAATGTCAAACAAAAGCTGCCGACAGCTTAAGTGTTGAAAAAAATATAAATGTAAGCGGAACTTATAAAGGTTTTTTACCCTGTGCCGATTGCCCCGGAATTCTTACAACATTAAAACTTAATGATGATAAAACATTCGAAAAATCGGATTTTTATTTAGAAGCAAAAAACGGTTTTTTTAGCGATAAAGGAACTTTTTCTTTCAATACAGATAAAGACAATAATATCATTACTTTAAAGTCGTCGAAAGACACTTTTATGCTGGCTTTTCAGGAGCACTCCTTAATTATGTTAGATAAAAACGGGAAAAAAGCAGGAGCTGAGTTAGCAAACATGTATGAATTAACAAAATTGTCAGATGCAACTTGCGATTTCAATGACAAGCCGATAAAAGGATTTCTTACTTTTGGGCACGAAGTTTCCTGTTTTGAGCCTTGTGGTTCGTCGAAAGCATATTGGCTTAATGACCTTTCCGGCGGCGAGTTAAATAAACGATATAAGGAGATAACAAAAAATGCTTCCGTAGCGTACACACCCGTTATGGCAGAACTTATTTTACAAAAAGGGAACCCGGCAAGCACCGGTTTTGCAGAACAATATGACGGTGTTGTAAACCTTGTGGAAATAAAATGGGTGAAAGCAATTAGTCCGGAAACTTATTGTAAAAGCAAATAAAGATATAGTTACATCATATTCGGCAATTTCCGAGAATAATATTTGAACACAAGGATACTCGACCACCAAGTAACATCGCAGATTAATTAGTTTGTAAGTTGTTAATGTGCTGTGGTTTAATGTTTTCAGAAAATCAATCTCCCTGCACCCTCTTCTCCAAGAGGGAATTTGCTATTTGCCAAAAATCATAAAAATAGCAAACGAGCATACTCGCAGCAAAGAAGAATGAGCTTCCGACTTTTGAAACTTCTATAAGCATAAAGTTAGGTACTTGGTTTTACTTTTGCAAAAGTCTCGAAATTCGGCTTATAAAAGAACTATTTTGCCGTATAATCTCGGAATTAGAAAGAGGCTGCCAAAAAAGGCAGCCTCTTTCTAAAATATTCTACGAATAAAACGTTTAATTCGTTTTCATTTCTTCGGTAACTTCAATTTGGGTTCCGCTTTTGTCAAATACAACAATAAAAGCATCCGGAACTGTAGTTCTGATTAGCTCATCTCTGAAAGCGGCAGCTTTTGAATATACGGAGAATGATTTTACGCGATATTTATAAAACCCATCGGAGTATTCTTTTTCTATTTCCGAGACATCCGGGTATCTGCTTGCCAACTCATAATCAGGAAGGTCTACCTCCGAAGCGGCTATTTGAACTTTGAACAAATAGTTTGATTTAGCACTATTTGCCAGTTCTGCTTTTAGTTTTGCAATTATTTGTCGGGCTTCGTTTGCATATTTTCCAAAAGGAAAGTTTTTCACGTAGTCTTGGTAGGATGTAATTGTGTTAATATTTTTGGCACTTGTCCAAGCTCTTTCATCTTTCTCTGTTTCTTCTTTTTTTGCTTGTTGGCTTATTACAACATCTAAGGCTGTTTTCAATTTAGAAAAAGCACTTTCTTTTTTGCCTCGTGCATCGCTTATTGCAGAATTTAGCTTTGAAGACGAGAGCTTTTTCAAATCAGATTTTTTACTTACTTTTTTATTAAAAGGCAACATTTTGTCATTGGCTTCTTGAAGTAAAGAAGCGGCTTCATCACTTAACCTCTGCGTTTTTAATTTATCATTATCATCAAAATATGTCGCACCGGCAATAAGCTCCGAATAAGTGGAATAAGCATCTTGATATGCTTTCAAAAAACTTTTTTCGGCAAGGATTCTAAACTTTTTAGCCTCCCAAGTTTTCTTTTCATATTTTTTCTTCTTCTTTTTTTTCTTTTTCTTACTGTATTTTTTTTCAATTGCTTCTGCTTTACTGATATTTGCATTTGCTTTTGAAATGAATTTTTCTGCCTTATCCAAAACACTTTTTTGTTCGGAACTTAACAGATTTTCTGCAGACGAATAAGTTAGGCTTTGAGCATTAACAATATTTGCAGCGAAAAGGAGGACTAATCCAACTGTAAAAGATTTAAAAATTTTCATGATTCCTGAATTTAATGACGAAATATGTTAATATAGCATTACAAAGTTAATAAATAAATTGTTATAAATGCTTCTTTTCTAAAAAAACTCACCAAAAAAGTATATTTTATTTGATTCTGCCCGGGTTTTTATTAATAAATTCTTTCCATGTTCTTGCTGCGCCTTTGTTTGTATACTTATTTTGATAATAATGGCATACGGCAACGGCAACTCCGTCTGTGGCATCTAACTTGTCGGGAATTTCTTTAAATTTTAAGGTGTTTTGCAAAAAAACGGCTACCTGCTCTTTGGAGGCATTTCCATTGCCGGTAACCGCCATTTTTATTTTTCGCGGCGAATATTCATAGACTTCTAAATTCTCGGACAAGGCTGCAGCAATTGCTACGCCTTGCGCTCGCCCTAATTTCAGCATGGATTGTACATTTTTTCCGAAAAACGGTGCTTCAATGGCAAATTCCGAAACGGGATAAGCCCTTATAAGTTGTACGGTTCGTTCGTATATCCGCTTTAAGCGATTATAAGGGTCTTCTATTTTTGACAACTCAATGTATCCCAAAGTTTCCAACGTTAGGTTTGTTCCGGATGCTTTGATAATGCCGTAGCCGGTAAAAATGGTTCCGGGATCAATGCCGAGTATGTATTTTTCTTTGTTCAAGAGTTATTGGATTTTAATGTTATTGTTTTTTCTTTTGCTTGTTACTTTTTGAATAAAAATTCCGCACAATATAAGAAACAATCCGATGTAACTTGTAAAAAATATTTTTTCGTTTAAAAACAGAGGTATAAAAACCAATGCCAATAAAGGCGAAATAAATATTAAATTGCTTATTTTATCGTTTCGTTCAGTCAGTTGCAAGGCTTTTAGCCAAAATAAAAAAGTAATGCCCATTTCAAACAGTCCCACATAAACAAGTGCCCATATTCCGGAGGTTTCGGGAAGTTTGGGTTTGGAAAAAAGAAGAACCGAAATAAAAATGTATAAAAATCCAAATACAAAATTCCAAAAAAGTTTGTTTTGTTCTTCGCCTTTGTCTTTTTGATTAAGTATCCACGACAATGCCCAAATAATAGAACTTCCGGCTGCCAAAATAAGCCCGACAGGTTTTTGAATGTTAATACGAAATAAATTCCCTTGTGCGGAAACAATATACAAACCGACAAAACTGATTGTTAAGGATATAATACTTCCCGGATTGAGTTTCTCGCCCAATATCAATGCCGACAGCAAGACTAATGCAATGGGCCAAAAATAGTTTAAAATTAAAGCAATTTGAGCCGGCAACATGGAATAGGCTTTGAACAGCACCACATAATAAAGGAAGGGATTAAAAAAACCGATAATCGCAGAACGCAGCAGTTCTTTTTTTGTTACAGAAAACAAACGACTTAATTTTCTTTCTGCCAAAGCAATGATAAAATAAGTAAGCAGTGCGGTGAATGAAGCAAACAACAATAGTTGCAAAAAATCAACATAGCGCAATGCTATTTTGAAAGCTACGGATACCGTTGACCAGCATAATACCGCAATTATTGCAAATACAAAGGCTTTTTTTTGCTTATTCATGTATCATTGCTTTTTTTACTGCCGACAACCATGCTTTATACAGTTCAGTTCTTTTATCTTCCGGCATTTCGGGAGAAAATATACGATTGATTTTACGTTTTTTTATTAAATTTTCTTTTGTCCAAAATCCGACAGCAAGCCCGGCTAAAAAACCGGCACCGGCTGCCGTTGTTTCCACAAGTTCCGGGCGCAACACTTCGATATTAAGAATGTCTGCTTGAAATTGCATCAAAAAATTATTTACGGATACACCGCCGTCCACATTCAAGGATTTTAAGTTAATGCCCGAATCTTTGGACATGGCTTCCAAAACATCCTTGGTCTGATAGGCAATGGATTCTAAACTTGCTCTGACAATATGATACTCGCTGCTTCCTTGTGTTAAACCGACAATGATGCCACGCGCATCCGGGTTCCAATAGGGTGCACCCAAGCCGGCAAATGCCGGCACAAAATATACGCCCTCGTTATCGTTTTTTTGCAGAGCAATTTGTTCCGTATCTCCGGCAGACTTAATGAGCTTAATACCGTCTCGCAACCATTTTATGATTGCACCGGCCATAAAAACACTGCCCTCCAAGGCATAGGTAACTTTATTGTCAATGCCCCACGCAAGGGTTGTCAATAATCCGTGCTTAGAGTGTACGGGCTTTTCGCCGGTGTTCATAAGCATGAAACAACCGGTGCCGTATGTATTTTTGGTTTCGCCCGGAGTAAAACACTGCTGCCCGAATAATGCCGCTTGCTGGTCTCCGGCAATTCCGGCAATCGGAATTTCTGTTCCGAACAATTCTTTTGTCGTATGCCCGTAAATTTCACTCGAATTTCGGACTTCCGGCAACATTTTTTCCGGAATATCAAACAGTTTCAGCAAGTTTTTGTCCCACTCCAAACTGTGTATATTAAATAATAAGGTGCGTGATGCGTTTGAATAGTCGGTAACATGCAGTTTTCCGCCGGATAATTTCCAAACAAGCCAAGTGTCCACCGTTCCGAAAAGCAAATCTCCTTTCTTGGCGGCAGCTTTTGCCCCTTCCACATTATTTAATATCCAGCGTATTTTTGTTGCCGAAAAATAAGCATCAATCAACAAGCCGGTATTATTCTTTATATATGTGTCGTTTTTGCCCTTTTTTAATTTCAGGCAATATTCCGTTGTTCGTTTATCCTGCCAAACAATGGCATTGTATATTGGTTCGCCGGTATTTTTATCCCACACAATGGTTGTTTCGCGCTGATTCGTTATGCCGATACCGGCAATTTCATCGGTTTTGATTTTGTGTTTTGTTAAAAGCGTTTTTGCGGTTAAATATTGGCTTTCCCATATTTCATGCGGATTTTGCTCCACATAGTTTATTTGGGGATAGAATTGCTTAAACTCTTCTTGTTCCGTTCCTATAATGTTTTGCTCTTTGTCAAAGAGGATGCTTCGAGAACTGCTTGTGCCTTGGTCTAAAGCGAGTATGTATTTCTTTTTCATATGTTTTTTTTATAATTTTCAAAGGTCATATAGGAACGCCCAAATGAGTTTTATTACATTTAATTTTATTAGAGCGGAAAAATAATCATTCCGCTACGTGTCTTTTACCCGTCATAAGCGTTTCATATGTTTATATTTTACAGCTGTTGGCTGTGTTAGCCCTTGACTTGGTTTAACCGCAAAAACGCTAAGTTTGTCGCAAAGAACGCAAGGTTTTATCGCAACTTCCGACTTCCGTCCCTATAATCATTCCTCGGTGTGTCTTTTTCCTGTCATGGGCATTTCGTATTATAAGCGATTAAATATTTGGTCTCAGCAAAAAACACCAAATACAATTTTTATTATTGACAAATTTAGCAAAAATATTAATCGGCTTATCATAATTCAGCCCTTTTCTTGGGTTTTTATCCGAGTTTAATCGTACCTTTCTCATAATCCGTATGCTATGAGACTTTTCCGAAAACAAATCAATACTTACTTATGCGAGGGCTTAGTCTTTTTTTATTTTTAGTTTAAATATTTTTTAATTTTGCCGAAAATAATTTTATTAAAATATGAAACGCCCATGACTGTAAAAAGACACACAACGGAATAATTATTTTTCCGTTCTAATAAAATTAAATGTAATAGGGCGTTCCTATATGACCTTTGAGAATTATAAATAATAAACATATGAAAGCATACGTATTTCCCGGACAAGGAGCACAATTTGTCGGAATGGGCAAAGATTTATTTGACAATTCAGCTTTGGCAAAAAGTTTATTTGAAAAAGCAAATGATATTTTAGGTTTTAGAATAACCGACTTAATGTTTAACGGAACCGATGAAGATTTGCGTCAAACAAAAGTTACGCAACCGGCTATTTTTTTGCACTCGGTTATTTTGGCGGCAACCTTAGGCGAAGATTTTAAGCCGGATATGGTCGCAGGACATTCGCTTGGAGAGTTTTCGGCTTTGGTTGCAAATAAAACATTAAGTTTTGAATCCGGTTTGCAATTGGTATCCCAAAGAGCTATGGCTATGCAGAAAGCATGTGAGCTGCAAGAATCTACCATGGCAGCCGTTTTAGGTATGGAGGATAAGCAGGTTGAAGAGATTTGTGCCGGCATCGACGATGTTGTAGTGCCCGCAAATTATAATACGCTTGGTCAGATTGTTATTTCCGGCTCAATAAGCGGCATTGATAAAGCCGTGGAAAAACTTTCGGAAGCCGGAGCAAAAAGAACTGTGAAGTTAAATGTCGGCGGTGCCTTTCATTCGCCCTTAATGGAACCGGCAAGAGAAGAGTTGGCTGCTGCCATTGAAGCTACTGAATTTTCTCAACCGATATGTCCGGTCTATCAAAATGTAACCGGGCAAGCTGTTCAGGAAGTAAATGAGATTAAAAAGAATTTAATTGCTCAATTAACAGCTCCGGTCAAATGGACGCAAATCATGAAGAATATGATTGCAGACGGTGCTACTTCATACACGGAAGTAGGTCCGGGAAAAGTTTTGCAAGGCTTGTTGAAAAAAATAGACCGAAAATTTCCCACATTCAGTGCTTAACCCACATTATTCACCAAGTAGTTCTATTACGGTCAGCATCTACCTCAAAATAAGACTCTTTGCTTGGTAAGGCTCATTCACCATATCAAAGGATATGCCTCAATCGCCTTACCTCTTATTTTATTGTATATGCAGCCCTCATTACGAAAAATTGGAGAATAATGTGGATTAACGAAAAATAAAAAGCCGACCGTATTTTGGTCGGCTTTTTATTTGAATATGCATTGTTAAACTTGCGTTTAGTTAGTGTCTCTACTAATTAAACCCTTTAAACTTTGTTAAATCTTTGCGCGGGTTAATGGTCATAACCGGGATTTTATTGTTATTTGCAATCATTTTCTGTTCGGATGCGCCAAGCATGTAGTCATGGAAGCTGATATTTTTTGTTGTTGTTATCATTATCATATCGGCATTTATTTTTTCGGAAAATGATAAAACTTCATCATATAAGACTTTGCCCTCTAATTTGTGCACATTAAATTGTACATTTCTTTCTTTCAAAAACTTTTGAGCTTGCATCATATTGGCATTTATCTGCTTTTTGAAAAGCGGGTCGGATGATTCAACATAGCATAAATGGAAAGTGCATTGAAAATGTCGATATAATAATTCAGCCCAAACCAATTTTTCTTTTTCGGAAAACTTAGAATCTACGGGAAAAATGATATTATCCATTTTTTCAGATGCAGGAGGTTCTTGAACAACAATAAAAGGAGCTTCCGAACCTACGATAACTTTTAAAGCCCAACTTCCGGTAAATTTTTGCATTCCTTTAATGCCATGTGTTCCCATTATGGCAAACAATGCGTTTTCTTCCGCAATCATTCGATTTATGTCGGTGAAAATACTGCCCTCTTTAATTACAAAATCCGGCTTTATTCCATATTTTGCTTTCAGTTCTTTGCCGGCAGCTTCCATTTTTTCTTTTGCCGCTTCAACTTCAGAACTTTTTTTTACAATATGAAGCAATACAATTTTGCAATTCATTGCACTTGCAATTTTCTTTGCATGTTGCAAGGCATAACCGGCTAAATCCGAGAAATCCCAAGGAACTATGATAGGTCTGTTATTGTCCATAATTTATATAATCAATAGTTTGTTAAGGCTTCAAATATATAAAAAAAAACACACAATACTAAATATTATGCAACTTTTTATAAGAAATTTAATAATATATGGATTTTATGTTCATATATTATGATTTTTTGATTAATTTTACGGTTCTTTATTTACAAAAATAAGCAGCAATGGGTAATAGTGAAGATACCAAAAAATTAATGAATGAAATAGCGGTTTTAAAAGAGCGCATTGAATCTTTAAAGAAACTAAATTCGGAACTGGTTGAGCAGAATAATCAATTGATAGAAGAAAATGATCGGCAGCAAGAAATGTTGGCTTTTCTGCCTTCCGATGCAAAAAAACAATTGGGAAAGAAAGAGAAAAAAAACTCTTCATTGCGCTATAAAATGGTAACGGTTATGTTTGCCGACATTAAAGGTTTTACACAATTATCAAAAGAGCAAAATGCCGAAGCCTTAATTGATGAATTAGATAATTTTTTCTTCCGTTTTGATGAGGTTGTCGAAAAAAACAATCTTCAAAAAGTGAAATCAATCGGTGATACATATATGTGTGCCGGCGGAATCCCCAAGAAGAACCGCACCAACCCTATTGAGGTTATTATGGCAGCATTGGAAGTGCAAGCTTATTTAAAACAACTTCAACTGGAATCAAAAAAGAATAATCGTAAAATTTGGGATTTAACATTCGGTGTGCATACCGGTCCGGTTACGGCTACGGTTTCCGGGAAAAAGAAAATATCCTATGACATAAAAGGGGATACCGCAAATATTGCCAGTCGCATTGAATCGGCAAGCAATCCCTCGGAAATCAGTGTGTCGGGCATGACTTATGAATTTATTAAAGATTTTTTTGCCTGCGAATTTAGGCTCAAAATGCCGGTTAAATATAAAGGTGATGTTCCCGTGTATATCGTGAAAGGCATCCGCCCGGATTTGTCGATTGACGGCTTGGGCAAACAACCGAATAAAGCCTTTATGACCAAATATCAAATCATCAAATTTGAGGACTTAAATGATTATGTATTAGACCGATTGGAACGAGAACTTCCGAAGCATTTATATTATCATAATTATAAACACACGATTGATGTTACAATAGGTGTTGAGATAATCGGTTACGGAGAAGGCGTAAGTGAGGAAGAAATGCTCTTGTTGAAAACTGCGGCATTGTTCCATGATTTCGGGCAAGTCGTAAGCGCGGTCGATCATGAAGAACGAGGCTGCAAAATTGCCGGCGAAATTTTACCCGGCTTCGGATATAGCCCCGAGCAAATTGAAACCATACAGGGCATAATTATGGCAACCAAACTGCCCCCTCAACCAAAAACATTATTGCAGGAAATTATTGCCGATGCCGACTTGGATTATTTAGGAAGACGAGATATGGTGCCGGTATCCGATGCCTTGTATGAAGAACTAAAAGTGCAAGGACTTATCGGCTCGTTTAATGACTGGAACAAATTGCAACTTAAATTTTTATCAAATCATCAGTATTTTACAAAAACTGCCCGACAAATGCGAAAAGTAAATAAAGAAGAACAAATTGAACGCATTAAGGCATTAATAACCGATGATTAATACATACATTAGATTATTATAAAAACAAATTTAACTATATTATTTTTTAACTCAATTAATTATATACATATATGAAAGATATAAAATGGAACGAATTGGGTTTCGGATATGTAAAAACCGATTATAATGTTCGGTGCTATTTCCGGAACGGAAAATGGGGCGAGATAGAAACTTCATCTTCTGAAAATGTTTCTATACACATGGCTGCAACAGCTTTACATTATGGACAAGAAGCTTTTGAAGGCATGAAAGCTTTTATGGGTAAAGACGGCAAAATTAGAGTATTCAGGTGGGAAGAAAATGCAAAACGTTTGCAAGATTCCGCAAAGGGTATCTTAATGGCACCGCCGCCCAAAGAATTATTTAAGAAGATGCTTGACAAAGTTATTCTTGCAAACCGTGCCTATGTGCCGCCTTACGGTTCGGGAGCCTCTTTATACATAAGACCAATATTATTCGGAACAGGTGCAGAAGTGGGCGTAAAACCCGCAAATGAGTACTTACTCATTTTATTTGTAACTCCGGTGGGACCATATTTTAAAGAAGGGTTTAAGCCGGTTTCAATGCTTATCGTAAGAGAATACGACAGAGCAGCTCCGCTCGGCACGGGAAGATTTAAAGTTGGCGGAAATTATGCGGCAAGCTTAAGCTCCATAAAAAAAGCCCATGATGAAGGATACGCAAGCGTACTTTATTTAGACGCAAAAGAAAAGAAATATTTAGACGAGTGCGGACCCGCTAACTTCTTCGGAATAAAAGATAATACTTATATCACACCGAAGTCAGAATCTATTTTGCCCTCTATTACCAACAAAAGTTTATTTCAACTGGCAGAGCATTTGGGTTTAAAAACCGAAAGACGCAAAGTGGCTCTGGAAGAGCTTGCCGGATTTGATGAAGTGGGTGCTTGCGGAACCGCTGCGGTAATCACGCCTTTTAATAAAATTGTGGATAGTGCTTCCGGAAAGTCTTATGAATATAAGAATGCTCCCGGAGAAGTATCCATAAAACTATATAAAACATTACAAGGTATTCAAACCGGCGACGAAGAGGATGTTTTCGGTTGGACGGAAGTAATTGAATAAGCAAATATTATTTTATTGTAAAAAAAAAGAGGCAGAATTGCCTCTTTTTTTTGAAAAATCACCTATAAAAACAAACTATTTTACTTTTTCATAGGTTTTTGTTCCGGTTACTTTACTTTGAGAATCGTCACTGGTGTAAGAATTATCCAATTTAACGACAAAATCTTTATTCGATAAACGATCTAAAACAAAAGAAAATGAAAAGTCGCTGTTTTTTCCCTCAAAACCCTGCTCATTAACATTCCCTTCAGCGTCTATAAGTTTTATTTTTTGCATCAAGAATTGCACTATTTCTCTATTTTTTACCCCAAGTTTTTTATTGCCTTTAAGAAAGTACCAAACTCCGGATCCGTATGCTTTACTAATATCACCTCCCTCTCCCTGAGAAATATCTAGGGTAAATGTTCCGTCTTTTTTAATCTCAATTGTTTCCGAATAAGGATAATCAATTCCGTATCCATTTGTGTGTCTTCTCATTATTTCTCCATCATACAAAAAAGTGGTAGTCTTTTTTGGGCTTCCGTTATAAATAAGTGTATTTTTAAAATCAGCATTTTTTAGTTCCCACTCACCGGTTAAACGAGCTTTTCTGGAACGTAAAGAAAAAGGGTCATTTTCGCCTTTTTTACATGCCGTAAAAGAAGAGGCTAACAATAATGCGATAATACTTATACTTAAAAATTTTTTCATTTTATTAGAATTTTAATTAATAAAAATTAGATTTTTTCCATGAATTTTAAGAACTCTAAAAACAAAGTAAACTATTTTTTCTTCTCGTAAGTCTTAGTTCCTTTTGTTTCTTCATAATCTCCGCCCATTACATAGGAATTGTCGAGCAAAGAGATTAATTCCTTATTAGACAAGCGATCCAACAAAATAGTTTGAATGTTTTGCTCCCCTATTCCTTCATAAGTTTGTTCTGAAACACTTCCGTCCGGAGCTATTTTTTTATATTTCTCTATCAAAAACTGAACTTTTTCTTTATTTTTCACACCAAGTTCTTTATTTCCTTCAAGAAAATACCAAACTCCGGACATCATTTCTTTTTGCATGCCGGTTTCCCATTCATAAGTATCAGTATTAAAATATCTTCCTTCGTTTAAAATGTCTGAGGAAAATGTTCCGTCTTTTTTAATCTCAATTGTTTCCGAATAGGTATAAGCCGTTCCGTCCCCGTCAGTAGTTCTTGTCATTGTTGTACCGTCATACGAATAAGTCGTAACATCCGTATTTCCGTTTTCAACATAGGTAATCTTATAATCGGCACTTTTTAATTCCCAAACACCGGTTAAACGAGCTTTTCTGGAACGCAAAGAAAAGGGGTCATTTTCGCCTTTTTTACATGCCGTAAAAGAAGAGGCTAACAATAACGCAATAATACTTAAACTTAAAAATTTTTTCATTTTGTTAGAATTTAATTAATAAAAATTTAGAGTAATAATAAACAAAGATAGAAAAGTTTTTCTTAACTTAAAAAAGTTCATTTCTGCTTTACCCTTGTTTTAACCCGCATTTCGAGACTTTTGCAAAAGTAAAAGCAATAATCTAACTTTGCAGTCGCAAATGCAGATGCAAAAACTGCAATTTTCTCAAAAACCCCAAAACATTATACTATAACAACTTACCATGCTTTTAAGTTTTTGAAAAATCAATCTCCCTACACCCTCTTCTCCAAGAGGGATTTTGCTATTTGCCAAAAAATATGAAAATAGCAAACAGCTGCATTTGCAGCAAACACGAGCTTCCGACTTCGGTCTTCCGACTTTTGAAACTTCTATAAGCATAAAGTTCGCTATTTGCTTTTACTTTTGCAAAAGTCTCGAAATGCGGGTTAACTTCAAAAATTTGGCACCTAAAAGCGAATACAAAAATTCTCATACGCTATTTTTATGAAACAAATGATATTTAATTAATTTTGCAGCAAAATTTATACTATGGCAGATACAGATACCTTCAAAAAAATTATTGCACATGCAAAAGAATACGGATTTGTTTTTCAATCGAGCGAAATTTACGACGGATTAAGTGCGGTGTATGATTATGCGCAAAATGGCGCAGAACTCAAAGAAAACATCAAACGCTATTGGAAAGATTCAATGGTGAAACTTCATGAAAACATTGTCGGGATAGACTCGGCAATATTCATGCACCCTACCGTTTGGAAAGCATCCGGGCATGTAGGAGCCTTTAATGACCCCCTCATTGACAATAAAGATTCCAAAAAAAGATACCGAGCAGATGTTTTAATCGAAGAACATATTGAAAAAATTAATGCCAAAATAGACAAAGAAGTTGAAAAGGCTAAAAAACGTTTTGGCGACAGTTTTGACGAAAAACAATTCAGAGAAACCAACAAACGTGTCCTCGACCGACAAGAAAAAATAGATGGCATTCTTGCCCGTTTCAAAAAAGCAAGTTCAGAAAGCAATTTATCCGAAATAAAGCAAATAATCATTGATGAAGGCATTGTTTGCCCTGTTTCCGGAAGTAAAAACTGGACGGATGTAAGACAATTTAATTTGATGTTCGACACTCAACTGGGTTCCGTAAGCGAAGATGCCGACAAAATATACTTGCGCCCGGAAACGGCACAAGGAATTTTTGTAAATTATTTGAACGTGCAAAAAACCGGACGCATGAAACTGCCTTTCGGAATTGCGCAAATAGGTAAAGCTTTCCGAAACGAAATTGTTGCGCGTCAATTTATTTTCAGAATGCGCGAATTTGAACAAATGGAGATGCAATTTTTCATCCGACCCGGCGAAGAAAAAAAATGGTTTGAATATTGGAAAAATCTAAGAATGCAATGGCATAAAGTGCTCGGATTAGGCGATGAAAATTATCGTTTTCACGACCACGAAAACCTTGCACACTACGCCGATGCGGCAACCGATATTGAGTTTGATTTTCCTTTTGGTTTTAAAGAACTCGAAGGCATTCATTCAAGAACCGATTTTGACCTTTCGAGGCATCAAGAATTTTCGGGCAAAAAGCTCCAATACTTTGACCCGGAAATGAATAAATCTTATGTCCCCTACGTTATTGAAACATCCATAGGCGTTGACCGAATGTTTTTGGCTGTTTTGTCAAATGCCTTTAAGGAAGAAAATATTACAAAAGATGACGGCAAAACAGAAACAAGAACCGTTTTGGCAATACCGCCGGCATTGGCCCCCGTTAAGGCAGCAATTTTGCCTTTGGTAAAAAAAGACGGATTGCCCGAAAAAGCCGAAAAAATCTTAAACATCTTGAAATATGACTTTAATTGTCAATATGAAGAAAAAGATTCTATCGGGAAACGATACAGACGACAAGATGCAATCGGCACTCCTTTCTGTATAACCGTTGACCACCAAACGCTTGAAGACGATACGGTAACTTTAAGATACCGAGATTCGATGCAACAGGACAGGGTGCCGACAGAAAAACTCTTTGAGATTATTGAAAAAGAAGTGAACTTTAAAAATTTATTTAAAAAACTTTCCTTGTAAAAAACTTGCAAAGAAATTGACGATAGGCAAAATCAACATACCCGAACAGCCTTTGCTTTTGGCACCGATGGAAGACATTACCGACAGAAGTTTTCGAAAACTCTGCAAATCTTTCGGTGCCGATATGCTATATACGGAGTTTGTGGCTTCCGAAGCACTTATCAGAAACATTGACAAGAGTTTAAAAAAACTGCTTATTGATGAAGACGAAAAGCCGGCAGGCATTCAAATTTACGGACACAGAATTGATGCCATGGTTGAAGCGGCAAAAATTGCCGAAGAAGCAAAGCCCGATTTAATTGACATTAACTATGGCTGCCCGGTCAAAAAAATTGCGACAAGGGGTGCCGGCGCCGGCATGTTGCGAGATATTCCCAAGATGCTCGAAATGACCAAAGCGGTTGTTGATGCGGTAAACATTCCGGTAACGGTGAAAACGCGGCTGGGCTGGGATACTGCCGAGCCCCTGATAGAAAAAATTGCCGAGCCTTTGCAAGACACGGGCATTAAAGCACTGACCATTCACGGAAGGTCGCGAAATCAGCTGTATAAAGGAACTTCAGATTGGACTTTGATAAAAAAGGTTAAAGAAAATCCGAACATACATATCCCGATTATCGGGAACGGAGACATCAAAGACGGCTATTCTGCCTTAAATGCTTTTGAGCAATTCAAGGTTGACGGCATAATGATTGGCAGAGCATCTATCGGAAGACCTTGGATTTTTAAAGAAATAAAGCATTATCTGAAAACCGGCGAGGTACTTCCCGACCCGGAAATCGGCGAAAAAGTCGAGATTGCAAAAATGCACTTCAAACAATCTTTAAAATACAAAGAAAATCGGCGTGGAATTTTTGAAATGCGTCGTCATTTTGCGCTTTATTTTAAAAATCTGCAAAATTTTAAGGAACTACGCCTAAAGTTATTAACTTCGACAGATGAAAATGAAATTTTTGATATTTTAGATGAAATTAAATTAAAATACAGTAACCGGGAACCCATATAAAATGCCAAAAAACAGATATTTAATACTTACAGCCATCATTGCTGTTATAGCACTTATCATTGCTTCGCTTAAACTCGAGAAAAACAGCAGAGAATTACCTCCGGTAATTAATGCCGTTCCTACGGAAGTATCCTTTTTTATTGAAACCGATGATTTTAACTATTTCTTGAATAAAATCTCAAAAAATGACGAATTGCATGCCATTTTAGGAAAAAATCAAATAAGTGCAAAAACTTTCAAAAGCATATTATTTCTTGACTCCATATTGCATGCCGACAAATCGTTTAAACATTTTGTCAATCACAAAAATATTATCATTTCGGCACATCCCTTGGGAATTAAAGAAACCGCACTGCTGTTTATTGCCGGAGCCGCAGATAAAGATGAAGAACTTCTGCGCAAAATAATACAAAACACCGATTCGCTTGCAGAAAAAACTCATACCGATTTTGACGGTGCAAAAGTTGTTCGCTTAAAGTTTAAAAATTTTAAACAAACAGCTTATTACACTTTTTACGAAAACTATTTTTTAATGAGTTTTTCGGAAGTTATTCTACAAAAATCTATCAAAAACATAAACAGCAAAGCCGGTTTGGGACAAAACAAAGCTTTTGCTGACTTATATAAAAATATTGAGAACAAAGGCGATGCACAAGTTTTTGTTAATTATGAAACGCTCTTTTCAAATACGGGCACTGTTTTCAACAGCAAGTTTAAAGACAAACAAAAACTCTTAAAAAATTCAGCCTACTGGTCGGCTTTTAATCTTTCCGTGAAACGAAAAAAATTAAAACTTACCGGCTACACCATTCTAAAACCCGAAATGCAATTTTTATCTGTTTTTAAAGATATAGAGCCGCACAAAAGCAGGGTGATAAATTTAATGCCGGCAAAAACCTCTTATTTTTTAATTCTTAATATCAAAAACGGCAATGATTTTAAGTATAAATATGAAGATTTTTTGGCACAAACCAAAGCGCTTAATGATTTTCAGGTCAGACGGGCAAAATTTTATGCCAACTATAAAATAGAAGAAAATCAGAACGATTTGTATGCGCTTACCGATGACGAAATAGCATTGATATATGAAGACATCAATAAAAACGGTAAAAATCAGCGTAATTATGTATTCATAAAATACAAAGACAAAGCAAAAACCGAAAAATTTATTAAGCAGATTATTACAAAATACGCTAAAAATAAGTCTTCGGACAATGCCGCTTTTCAAAAAGATTTTGTTACGGAAGAAGAACGATATACCATCAGCAAACTGCCCGAAAACAATTTGCCGGCACTGTTCTACGGCTCGGTATTTAAAGATATTGATGCAAGATATTGCACGCTTTTAGATAATTTTATCGTGTTCGGGAAATCGCAAGCCGACATACAAGAAATTATTGCTTCTTTTGAGAAAGACAAAACCTTTAAACGAAAATCGCCGAACTCGGAATTTATAAAATCTTTGCCGGACGAATCAAATGTGAGTTTATATACGGATATTTATCATTCCTCAAAAATTATTGAAGAAAATCTGCAAGAAAAACTTGCCGAGAAATTCGATAAAGATATTCTTTCTTTAAAAAATGTGCAAGGTCCGGTTATGCAGCTTATTTTTGATAATTACCCGGCTTATACGACTATTGACATCGGTTTAAATACCGTAAACCGCGAAATTTCGGAAACCGTTTGGGAAGTCCGCTTGGATACCCTCATCGCCACAAAACCTTTTATTGTCATGAACCACAACACCGATGAAAAAGAAATTGTTATTCAAGATGTATCAAACAAACTTTACCTCATCGACAAAAACGGCAAAACCTTATGGACAAGGCAGTTAGACGGAAAAATTATAAGCAAAATATACCAAATAGATTATTACGAAAACAACAAACTGCAATTGCTTTTTAATACGGAAAACAAAATATACGGCATCGACCGAAAAGGAAATTGGTTGGAAGGCTATCCCGTAAAGTTGAAGTCAAGAGCAACCGGCGGCATAAGCCTTTTTGACTATAACCACAACAGAAACTACCGAATTTTTGTGCCTTGTGCCAACAAGTCGGTGTATTTGTTCGACAAAAACGGAGAAAATATTTCGGGCTGGAGTTTTGAAAAAAGCGAAACTCCCGTTTACGGCAGTGTCAAACACTTCAAAAATGCAGATAAAGATTATATTGTTTTCCGAGATGCCGTCAATTTATATTTGTTAAACAGAAGAGGCGAAACAAGAGTAAAACCCGAAGTGAATATTTCCTTATCCAAAAATACGGAAATTTGGTTTACACAAGATAACCAAAAACAAAAAGCACATTTTGCCGTCAGCAACCCCTCCGGAATTGTTTATAAAATCTTGGAAGACGGAAAAATTCAGAAAAAAACGTTTAAAACCTACACAAAAAACCACTTCTTCATTTATCGAGACATCTCCGGCGATAATGTTCCGGAGTATATTTTTACCGATAAAAACCAGACAGATGTCTATGACGGAATAACAAATAAAAGAATTTTTTCATATACCTACAAGGAAGAGCTGACAACGCCCGTATCTGTTTATAATTTCGGAGAAAATAATATTCGTTTGGGAGCAAGCTCTGCAAAACAGCTCTATTTAATTGATAATAAGGGGATTTTATGCGAAGGGTTTCCGCTTTCGGGCACCGGGCTATTCAGCATTACCGTCTTTGACCCCAATGATAATTTTGCATTAGTAAGCGGAAATAAAGATAATTATCTCTACAAATATCATATTAATTAAAAAAAAATTTATATTTGCTAACAAGTTTGTAATCTAAACCATAGAATTATGAAAACTCAACAAAAAGCTTTTCTTGCTGCTTTTGTGCTACTGTTTATAATCAGTTTTTCAAATTCATGCAGAAAAGATTTCTCTTTAAACGAAATCGATAATTTATCAACGGATTCGCTACATCTTGAAGGTACTTTTGCTGCTCCTCTTATAGATTCCAGATTAAAACTTCTTGATTTTATTCCGGGAAAAGACTCTTCGCTTTGGGCAGAAGTTCGCGATAATATTGTGCATTTGAGAATGTATTACGAAGATGTTATGAAAGTATCTTTTAATGATATCTATCATTTGCCGTTATCGCCCATTCCTGCGGGTACTCCGGTTTTGCCGGATACAATATCGGTTCGCTCCGACACCTCAAAGCTCAAAGTTTATGACAATATGCTGAGCGGAAGGCTCTTTTTTCAAAACCCCTCCATTACATTTCATGTCAAAAACAATATTCCCATAGTAACATTTTTTAAAGCAGATACTTTAACATTTCATAACTATGACGGAGATTCCCTGTCTAATACAGGTTTAGATGAATTTATAATTAATGCCCCGACTGCTCCGGGAACTACTGCCTATACAGATATTGTAATGGACACGACAGAAGTCCCTGTTTTAGACGAAGTATTTTCTCCGGTGCCCCGATTTATTTCCTTTTATCTTTCTGCCGGAAGTCATACCACACAAAACTTGCCCTTTGAACTCACCGGAGAAGAACAAATGCACGTTGATGCAGATATAGATCTTCCCTTAGACGCAAGATTGGACACAATTGTTTTGGGCGACACAATAAAAACAGAACTCTTTAATGACGAGAGGGTACAATCGGTTACGCTAAAAATTCGGTTAGACAATGGTTTCCCTTTAGACGGATATGCTCAAATTTATTTTGCAAATCAAACAACAGAGGGTACGGTTATTCTTGTCGACTCGGTGTTTACGGACTTGACACACGCCAATATTACAGAAGACGGTTGGCATTTAGTGCCCGCCGAAACAAATGCCGACGGTATTGTTACAACTTCTAACGAAAGTGAAATTTTAGTTATCGTTGACCAAGCCAGAGTAAAAAAACTATTGCAAAGTCAAGTTAACAAAATGATAATTACCGGAAAATTAGATTCTTATAACTCCGCCTCCGGGCAATACGTCAAGATTTTAGGAACTTATGATATGGGCATCAAAGCAGCCGTAAAAATTGATTTTAAAGGAGATACTAACGAGTTTTAATCTTTTAGAAAATGAATATCGTAAAAAATATAAGCATAATCATCATATTAAGCATAGGAATAAGCTCGTTTTCTTATTCTCAAAGACTAACATCTTATTGGATGCAACATTTGCCGCAATCAAATTCTTTAAATCCGGCAAAACAAAGCGGATGCAAATTTTTTCTGGAATTTCCGTCTCTTCCAAATGCTGATTTAAACCTGAACCACAGCGGGTTTACCATGAACGACTTTTTCAAACCTTTGCCGAATGTGGAGGATTCCTTTATGATCGATTTGGACGGTATTGAAAAAGCTTTACACGACAAAAATAAACTCAGTTTAGAGGCTCAATTATCTATTGTAAATTTTGGTTTAAGATTAAAAAACGGCTTGAACATAAATGCCGGCATAAACTATAAACTTTCCGAATATTTTCAATACCCCAAATCACTCATTGAAATCAGGCGGGGAAACTATCGAGCAAACGGCACCCCTTTGGTCTTTAATTTTAAACAAAATTTAAACCTTATTCGAGAGATATACATTGGAGCGTCAAAAACGATAAACGAAAACCTGACGCTCGGAGCAAAACTGAAATACTACTCAGGCTATGTCAATATCAAAACAAATAAACTGAATATTGACTGGTACACAAAAAGAGACGATATGTGGGATTGGAAATTTAATTCTGATTTTGACATAAAAACAGCCTCTGTTATTCCTTGGGAATTTACAAGAGATTCTGCCGGCTTCATTGACGGTATCAAAATTGAAGATATCGACCAACACAAAAAAGAACTAATTTTCCCGAAAAACACAGGATTAGGGCTGGATGCCGGAATTGAATACACTTTTTTTAACAAGCTTAGACTTTCCGCATCAGTTATTGATTTCGGATATATAAAATGGAAAACAAACCCGAAAATAATTTCTCAAAAAGGAGACTTTGATTTTAACGGTATTGATATTGCAAAATATTTGAGAGACCCAAATAAAGATGATAATGACAACATCGGCAAAAAGATAGGAAATGATATGTTAGACTCGATACGGAACTTTTTTAATCCGAATATCAAAGAAGAATCTTATTTTACTTCGATGAACTCCAAATTGTATTTAGGTGCAAACATGAAAATAACCAATTGGTTAGACGGAGGCTTCTTGTACAGAGGAGTATTTTTCAATAAATCAGCCATTTCATCATATACCTTTTCGCTTAATGCAAACTTCTTTAAAGCTTGGTCTTATGCCCTGTCTTATTCCATTATGAATGGGGCAGCAAGTAATCTCGGGATGGGCTTAGCCTGTAAGATAGGACCTTTGCAAGCCTATATCATATCCGATAACTTAGCACTTCCGCTATGGGCATTAACTGACAATAAATTTTTTGACAAACGTTTAAGAAATACAAAATCATTTAATGTAAGTTTCGGACTTAATATCATAATTTGCGGAAAATCTGCCGACAGAGGGCTGATGGAATAATAAACTTAACATAAAATACCTTTCCTATGAGAATAAGACAATTAATAAGACTTCCGCAATATAAAAAATTTACCTACAAACCCCTTTATTATGATAAGCGAAAAGAAGCCTTGGAAGAAAAAATAAAAAACTATAAAGACAAAAAAGAGGCGATTGAGAAAGGAGAATACAAACCTGATTTTAAAGGAAAATTCAGAAGTAATTATACGCGAGGAATCACACAAAAACAAAAAAAAGCAGCCAATATGCGTTTTATTCTCTTAATTGTCTTTTTTTCAGCATTGGCATATATCATTATACAAAAATCAGATATTTTAGGAGAAATGTTTAATGTTTTATTAAGCAAATAACATAAAAACTTTAAGCCGTATTTCGAGACTTTTCCAGCAGTAAAACCAAAACGCTAATTTTACCCTTATAAAAGCGTCAAAAGTTGGAAGTCGGAAGTCGGAAGACCGAAGAGAAACAACACTTATTTGCTGCGAGTGCGCTTGTTTGCTATTTTCATAATTTTTGGCAAATTGCAAATTCCCTCTTGAAGAAGAGGGTACAGGGAAATTGATTTTTTGAAAAAAACAAAATGCAGTACATCGCAACTTGCAAATTTAGTTAGATGGAATTTCGAGCCTCTAAAAAAAATGTTAAAAAGTCTTAATTTCTAATAAAATTAATTATCTTTGTCAAACAAACTTTATTAACTAATTAAAATTATATTATCATGAAACAAAATTTTTTTAAAATCACCACGCTTCTTTTAGCCGTTTTTTTAATTTCTTTCAGTTCATGTAAGAAAAAAGAAGCCGACGTACAATCTGCGCAAGACGGAGCAAGAGGAAGCTATATTTTGGCAGATGCTTTTGCATTGTCAAAAAGCGGAAATGGCGGAAAAAAAGCCTTAGAAGAACGTTTTGCCGACTGCTCTTTTTCTTTTGCCTTACTCGAAAACGGGTTTAAACTGACCTTTGACAATTGCACGGACAGTGAAGGAATTACCCGAGACGGAACAATAATCGTTACAGCCGATGCCAACGCATTCAGTTCTGAAAATGCCGGTTCCATAACCATTACTTTTGAAGCATATACCATTGAAAACATAGTTGTTAAAGGACGTATTACGGCAAGATACAAAGCAACAAACAATGGCTTTTATTTTGAAATTATTGCCGAAGACTTGAGAATGGACTACCCCGACGGAACCTATGCAATCTATAATAAGGCAAATTTAAAATATGAATTTAATTACCTTAGCGGATTGTTTAATAATTTTAAAATGAAAATTTCCGGAAAAGCTGACGGAATTAACAGAAACGGTCAACATTTTAAAACCGAAACAAAAAATATGGAAGTGAATTTATTTGAATCCGGCGATTGTCCTTGGCCCACAAACGGAACAATGACCATAAAAATAGACGGAGAAAAAACCATGACCTTAGATTATGATACAGGAACTTGCGGTGAAGTAAAAGTTTCTCAAAAACGACATAAAAAAGAAACAATTACAATATTCTAAATAAACAAATACACTTACAAATAAAAGGCTGCCTCAGGCAGCCTTTTATTTTTTACAAAAAATTAACATTTTTTTTCACTAATATTCTACCGGATAATATAAATTTGCATAAAAATTCATTCATGGAGATTATATTTTTAATTGTAGTTATTCTGCTTATTGTTTTAGCAACTACCGATTTAATAGTCGGAGTAAGTAATGATGCCGTAAACTTTATGGTTCCGGCGGTAGGTTCAAAGGTGGCTCCTTATAAAATTATTCTTTTTATTGCCGCCATAGGAATACTCATCGGAGCAACATTCTCAAACGGCATGATGGAAATAGCCCGAAAAGGAATATTTCACCCGGAGCTGTTCTCCTTTAATCATATCATGATTATTTTTCTTGCAGTAATGCTCACAGACATTATTCTGCTTGATGTTTTTAATACATTAGGACTTCCTACTTCAACAACGGTTTCCATTGTGTTTGAATTACTCGGTGCCGCTGTTGCCACAGCCGCCTTTATTGTTTGGAAAGACCCCGATAACACACACGAAATTCAAGAGTTCATAAATACCTCTTCCGCATTAAAAATAATTTCCGGCATTCTGCTTTCCATTGTCGTGGCATTCACCGTGGGAGCAATTGTTCAGTATCTGTCGCGTTTGCTCTTTACATTTAACTATTCAAAAACATTCAAATATTTCGGAGCCGTTTGGGGAGCCATCGCCATCACCTCTATCACCTATTTCATTTTTATAAAAGGTTTGGGCACATCAAGCTTTGCCGGAAAAGGAACCGATTTTTACGCATACATAAGCAGTCATACAAAACTCATTCTGCTATACAGCTTTTTGGCTTGGTTGGTAATTTTTCTTTTTGTACAACATCTTTTTAAATTTAATATTTTAAAAATTATTGTCCTTACCGGAACGTTTTCCTTAGCCATGGCTTTTGCCGGAAACGATTTGGTGAACTTTATCGGTGTACCGTTGGCGGGATTAGCTTCCTATAACGACTGGATTGCAAATGGCGGAAGCGATACCGGCTTTCTGATGACTTCTTTGTCAAAACCGGTTTCTACTCCGACCCTATTCTTGGTTTTTGCCGGAATTGTAATGGTTTTAACTATGTGGTTTTCAAAAAAAGCAAAAACCGTAGCCCAAACATCGGTTAACCTAAGCAGACAAGAAGAAGGTGCCGAACGCTTTGACTCAAATGCGGTATCAAGAGCCATTGTAAGGGCTTCCATTGGAATCGCTGCATTCTTTTCTCTTATTACCCCAAAACCGGTAAAAGTTTGGGCGGCAAAACGCCTGGATACAAGTTCAACACAAGGAATGAACCAATCTTTTGACTTAATTCGAGCTTCCGTAAACCTTATGGTCGCCGGGATTTTAATTTCAATAGGAACCTCGTTTAAACTTCCGCTTTCCACCACCTATGTTACATTTATGGTTGCCATGGGATCCTCTTTGGCTGATAAAGCATGGGGCAGAGAAAGTGCCGTGTACAGAGTATCCGGCGTGGTTACCGTTGTCGGCGGCTGGTTTATTACGGCTTTGGTGGCATTTACGCTTGCCTTTGTCTTTGCCTTCATCATGTCTCTCGGAAGCATCTATTTGGGCGGGCTGATTTTATTGGTCGGACTGTTCTCTGTTTACAAATCGCATATATCACACAAAAAGAAAGTTACAGACGAATCCGAAGAAGAAAAATATCTGGCGGAAGTTAAAGAAACTTTAAAAACAAATATCCTCGATATACTTTCTCAAACTTCTGAAATCTATGAAAATACTTTTATCTTATTCGAAAAAGAAAAACGCGGAAAATTAAAAGCCGTATATCGTAAACAAAAAGATTTAAGCAAAAAGTCAAAGAAATTAAAAGATTCGGTTTATATGTTCGTAAACAGATTCCAAGATCAAGAAATAGATTCTGTTCCGTTTTATGTACAAACGCTTGATTATATCAGAGAATTGACCCATGCTCTGCATTTTGTCGTAAAACCGGTTTTTGACCACTTAGACAATAATCATAAACATTTAGTTGAAAAACAGTTTAAGGAATTAAAAGAACTTTCGCGCATAATAAGTGTTTTGATTAATGCCGTTATGGACGACATAAAAAAAGAAAAGATAAACCGCGAAGCTGTTGTTAAACGACAACAAACAATATTAACGGCTATCGAGAGTTACAGATTAAATCAAATAAAACGAATTAAAAACAAAGATGTCGGCAGCAAAAACAGCATTTTGTATATGGACATTCTTGCCGAAACAAAAAATATTTGCCTGCATATAGTCAATCTCTACAAATCATACCGAGATTTTACGGCAAAAAGTCTTAAAACAAGATTATAAACAAGGTATAGAATAAATCCTGTAAATATTATTGTAAACCTAAAAGAGTAAATTTATGATAACGGATACTGAACTAAAATTATAAGGTTTTGACGCTTTAATAAAAGCACTTGGGGAAGTTACAGCAGAAAAATTTATAGCCTTAATTCAAAAAGATAAATTTGATTATACAAAATGGCAACATAAACTATTTGTTGATATTGATTTAACAGCATTAAGTCGGCAAGCAATGCAATTCAGAAAGAAAAATAAATAAAAAAGAGAGCTTAAGCCGCATTTCGAGACTTTTGAAAAAACCAAATAGCTAACTTTATAGAAGTTTCAAAAGCCGAAAGACCGAGGTCGGAAGTTATTAATGGTGAATTACGAATTAAAAATTAAAACCCGATTAGAGCGGGAAGTTGGAAGCCGGGAGTTGGAAGAAAATTGAGAGTTGAAAATTGTTAAAAACCTTATTTCGGTTTAAACCTTAGTAGAAATAAACACATAGAAGAAAATCAACCTTATTACCTTATTAACATATAGGTAATTCTTAACCGCAAAGAGCGCAATTGCAAATCCCCTCTTGGAGAAGAGGGTGCAGGGAGATTGATTTTTTAAAAACCTTAAAATACTATACATTAACAACTTGCATGTTTAGTTAGATAAAATTATTCACCAAAAAAGTAGGTCTATTCCGGTCTATTCTTCAATGTTAAGGCATTATTTATCATCGCTTTGTTGTGCGTTTGAATAAATGCGCGCAATTTGTTTTGATATTGTATTGTTTTTTCGGGTAATTTTTCTTTTAAGTTATTTGCAAGTTGCGTGTCTTTTTTGTAGTTATAAAGAGCAAAAACCTCATCTTGTTTAAAAAGCGCAACATAATCGCCACTGATATATTGCCAAATATTATCCATATTTATAAACGCTTCACCTTTGTTTTCTTTATCAAAAACATTTGCCCCAAAAGAAAAGAATGCTTTGTCATAATTCAGATAATGTGCTATGGAAGGCATAATATCCAAATGTTGCATTACCGTACTGTCCTTGCCTTTGAGCGTACTGTTGCCCGGGTGGAAAAAAATTATGGGAACAGCATAGTCCTCTATGGTTCCGGCATAACCGCCCTTTGAAGAACGAGTTGCATGGTCGGCTGTAATCACAAAAAGCGTATTCTTATACCAATCGTATTTTTTTACTTTTCCGAAAAAGGTGCGCAAAGCATTGTCCGAATATCTGTAAGCTCTTGCTTTCGGATCTTTTAGATTCGGAAAACTGTCGGCATATTGTTTCGGCAAGCTGTAAGGATTATGTGAAGACAAAGAAAAAATAAGCGAATGAAAAGGTTGCGGAAAATCTTTTATTTTATCGGCAAAGAAACTAAAAAATGCTTCATCTCTTATTCCCCAACTGCCGTCGTAGTCATCATCGTTGTTATATTCATCTTTCCCGAAATAGCTGTCGTATCCGGCAGATTTCATAAATCCGCCCAATCCCAGACTGCCGTTATTTGCACCATGAAAAAATGAAGTGTTATAATTTTTTTCTTTTAAGAGCTGTCCCAAGCCGTTTATTTTATTAAAAACATAGGAAGAAATTACATAAGGTTGTTGCACGTAAGGAATGCCGGCACATATTGCGGGAAGTGCCGAAATAGATTGTCTGCCGTTGGCAAAAGCCCGCATAAAACAATATGAATTTGCTGCCAAAGAATCTAAAAAGGGCGTATAGCTTTCTGCCGGTGTAACTTTCGGATTAAAATATCCCACAAATTTTTCCGAAAAACTTTCCATGACCAATATAATAACATTGTCGGGCTTAAAACGTCCTTGATTTGACGGCTTGTAAACAGGTTTGTATAATGTATCTAAGCTTGTTTGCGGGAAATAAATTTTTTCGTCTAAGCTTTCTCTCTCCAAAGTTTTTAATATTGAGAACGGAGTGTTAAGAATAAGCGCCATTTCGGCAGGTTTTTCGGCATATCTTGCCGCATCTCCCACCGTTAAGGGGAACGTTTTTTCCACAATACTGCCCCTCATTCCGATTATCGAGAGCGCAATACTTCCTCCCCAGAATAAAAAACCAATTAATAAACTCACAAAATTAAGCTGTATGGGTGCCTCTTTAAATCGTAATTTTTTATAGAGAAAGACTAATAAAAAGATTGCAAAAATCCCGATAAGGAAAGCATACCAATAATCGACTATAAAATCAGCAAATACTTGACCGATATTATTTTCTCCGGCATACATAAATACATCGGCGGTAGTTCGTTTAAGCGTGAAATCAAAATAAAAAATATCACCGGTATTTGCGATTAAGGCAGCTGCATTAACCACAATAAACAAATAAAACATAAAAACCCGCCATATTTTTTTTTGCACAAAAGGAAAGGGCAGCAGAAACAGACTTATATACAAAACATTAAGATACATGATTGCCGAAATATCGAATAAAAGTCCGCCTTTTGCCAAAGTCAATAAACGGGCATTGCTTATATTGGAAAAATAGCTAATATTGTATCGGTAGAATATTATTCTCAGCAACATAAATAAGGCAAGAACAAGTAAAATATGCAAGCATAAATTTAAAAAGCGTTGCAATATCGGAAAAAGGCTCGATTTATTCGTATTGGGATTTTTTCTCATACAAAAGTTTTATCTGCAATCTAAAATATTTAATTTTTTATCGGATATTTTAATGCGCAATTCATCCGAAAACAGATTGGGGTCGCCGTCTATGTGAAATTGTTTAAACTTTGTTTTTAGAACTATTTCCGAATTTGTGCGAAAACACGCATAGCATTTAGACGGTTTTAATCTGCCGGTCATCATTTTTATTGCAAAAAGAGGGAGATGCCATTTTGAACAATTTTTCATTAGGACAATATCCAAAAATCCGTCGTCGGGTTTTGCTTCGGGTGCAATAATGGCGTTATTGCCAAATTGACGCGTATTTGCAACCGATACCATCAAGCATTTTTCTTTGAGAACTTTATTGTCGTAGTGTATTTCAATATCAAAAGCAGGAAAGGAAAATATGGTTTTCAAAACAAGTTTCAGATAAGACCAAAAGCCTCTTTTGTTTAATTTTGAAAAGGCATGGGCTATGGCTGCATCAAAGCCTATCCCGGCAACATTTGCACAATATTCGCCGTTTAGTTCCGGAATGTCCGTTTGGCGTATTTTCATTCGTTTTATGGCTCGTTTCAGCTGTTTTAAATTTGCTTTATAGCCCAATTCTCGCGCAAACCCGTTGCCGGAACCTGCCGGATAAACAGAAAGTATTTTATCGTTTTGCCCCGCAAGGTGCATGGCAGCAGATTTCACGCTTCCGTCGCCTCCGACTACAACAAAAAGTTTATAATGGCTTAGATGCTCTTGCATAAAAGCATCAAAATCTTGCATACTTTTTGTAATGAGACAATGCGCTTCCGGAAATTCTGCCTTTATTTTTTTTATAAGAAAATCGGGCTTTTTCTTGCCGGAATTAGGGTTTATAATAAATATAATGTCGGATGTCTTCATATTATTGATTTATCTTCGGAATAAGGGTCTGCCCGCATTATTATCTTACAAATTACTCACATATTTATAATCATCATATACCACAATCCACTTATCATTAAGGAAAAATACTTTATTGATATATGAGCCGTTTTGTATCAGTTGTTTTATTTTTTGAGCCGTTGCAAGGGGAATATTGTAATAGGCAAAACCTTTTGCTGAATACAAAACCAGCCACCCGTCGTTTTTTGTCAAAGCAATGTTCTTTACAATTTGGTTTCTGTATTGCAATTCCGACAACTTCTTTTTTAATGAAGCGGGTGCTTTTTCATGATAAAAATAATTGCGGTCAAATACTGCAATGCTTTTATCCTTGTATGTATCAATTGAAACTAAGGATTTCCCCTGTTGGTTTATTTTTTTCAAATTGGACAAAAGTTTTCCTTGAACAGAATCCGAGAAAAAAGCATTTTCCTGCACACTTAAAACCCATCCGGATTTTCCGGAAAAATCAATGTCTTTTAAAAGGCTTTCTTTTTTGTTTAAAGTATCTAAGGTTTCCGAGAGTTTTTTGGGCATTCGAATAAAAGAATAACCGATGTCGCCGTACAAAACAATCCAATCACCGGCTTGATTAAGTGCCACTGAAACAATCGGCATTTTTTTTGCGGAAAGTGTGTCTAATTCTGACTTCAGTAAGTTTAGGTTATTAATAGTCGATTGCGACTGCCCTTTCCCGATAATGAAAAAAAGGAATAAAACGAATATAATATTTTTTGTATTCATATGTTTTTTTTATAATTTTCAAAGGTCATATAGGAACACCCTAAGTTAGTTCACTACAAATAATTAATAGTGTTGGCAAATAATCATGCCGTTGTGTGTCTAAATTTTAGTCATGGGTGTTTCATATGTTTGTTTTTATAATTTTTAAAGGTCATATAGGAACGCTCAAATGAGCTTTATTACATTTAATTTTATTACATCGGAAAACAATCATTCCGCCGGGTGTCTAAAATTTAGTCATGGGCGTTTCATATGTTTGTTTTTGAGTTTAAGAGTTCCAAGTTCTTTCTGCATTAATTTTGTCTTTTTTTCTGAATGCTTCTTCCAAATTAATATCAAAACAATTGGCTAAGTCGAAAATATAGTTTAAAACATCGGCAAATTCAAGTGCCAACTCGTCATTTTCGGCGGCATCTGTTTTTTCGGCATACAAGCCAATTCTGTTTCTAACTGCTTTTGCCAATTCGCCGATTTCTTCCGACAAAAGCAAAAAAATTTCCAAATGATTATTTTTATCCCATGCGCGCTCTTCTGCAACATCTTTTATATAGTCTTGCAAATCTTTGAGTGTGGGTTTGTCCGGAAGTTGTCTCATTACTGTTTAAAAATTTCTTTTAATTTAAGTGATAATTTGTCTCCTCTCAATCCTTTTGCAATAATTTTTCCGTCTTTGTCCAATAAAACCGTGTAGGGAATTCCTTTTACACCGTATAATTTAGCTGCTTCCGACTCCCAAAATTTCAAGTCGCTGACATTTGTCCAAACCAATTTGTCCTTATTGATCGCATTTGTCCACGCATTTTTATCTTTATCCAATGAAACGGCAAATATTTCAAAGCCTTTGTCTTTGTATTCTTTATAGAGTTTTACATTATGCGGATTTTCCATTCGGCAAGGTTTGCACCACGATGCCCAAAAATCGATTAAAACATATTTGCCTTTTAATGAAGACAGTTTTTTTATCTCTCCGTCCGGATTCGGCAAGGCAATTTCCGGTGCTTGACCTCCCGCCGACAAATTTTTTATATTCTTTGTTTGTTTAATAAAATCCGCAATCAGCTTATTGTCGGCATAGGGTTTCAAACCTTTGCTTAATGATTCATGATACTCAAAATACTCTTCGGGATTTAATGCCGAAATAAACAAAACACAAGCCGGTGAAGTCGGATTTTCCTTTACCATTTTTTTTACAAATTCTATTTTATCGGCTCTGCTTTTTATTTGCCTTAATTCATTAATGCAGTCATAATAAAGCTTTGTTTGAGCAGAATTAACAATTGTCGGCTTATTTATGTTATTCAAATCAATTGTTATTTCCGTTTGTTCGCCCGGCACGGGCAAAAATGCCGTTATTTCTTTTTTGCTCAAAGCCAATAAATAAAAGTCAAAGCTGTCAAAATTAGTAGTAAACTTAAAATTGCCGTTTGCATCAATTTTTTGTGTTTCCAGCGTATTGTAAGAAATATCTTGCAATTTTATTTCTGTATATTTTTTATTGTTAAGTAGTTTCCCTTTTAAACTTGCATTTTGTGAAAAAGTGCTTAATGTCGTTAAAAACAGGAAGCTTATCGTGATAAAAAGTTTTATTATTTTCATATGTTTATTTTTATAATTTTTTTGTCAGTAATTTCATTCTAATTTTCAGTTATAATTAGTTTTTGGTTTAGCCTTTTTCTTTTAGCTTTTAGTAATTCAATAGTTGATTGTCGATGAAAAATCAATCTCCTTTCACTCCTTTCTAAAAGCGGGAATTTGCTATTTGCCTATAATCTGTAAAAAGACCTGTCTCACTGTTTTAATTCTTAATTTTTATTCTTATAATAACATCATAATTACAGGCTTTATTGTTGCGCTTTTATTTTTATATTTTTTTATTGTTCTTTAATCCAATTGACCAATCCTTTTTTCTTGATAATTTGCATTAGTTTTTCCGGCAAAGGTTCAAAATCAAATTCTTTATCGCCGATAAATATTTTAGAACGCTCAAAATCAATATTCGTGTCGTCTCCTGCCTTGTATGCTTCAACCGCTGCGGGATGAACAATGAGCAATAGACCTTGATTGATTGCCGAACGATAAAAAATGCGGTTTACGGATTTAACGATTACGGCTTTTACGCCGGCATAAGCCAAACCTACGGACGGATGCTCACGCGAACTTCCGCAACCGAAATTATCTCCGGCAATGATAATATCGCCTTTTTTCACATTTTTGCTGAAATTAGAGTCAAAACCCTCAAACAAATGCGGAATAATGGTTTCCGGCTCCGAACTTAAAACTTTATAGGTTAAATTCCCGGCAAACATAAGGTCTGTGTTAAGGTCGTCGGTATCGGCATAGTTCCAAACACCGTTTCCCTGCCTTCTATTTTCGTTTTCCGAAATAGTCAGTGTTTTACTTTGTTCTTTTTTATAAGGATATACATCATTTTTTCCCAACTTGCCGGCAGCTGCAATATGCCCTTTCAATGCCGACGCCGCAACATTTGCCGGAGAAGCCAAATAAATGTTTGCATTTTTGTTGCCCATTCTGCCGAGAAAATTCCGGTTTGCGGTGGATATAACATTATAGCCGTCTGCCGGAATTCCCTGTCCGGTTCCCAAGCATGGTCCGCAAGACGAAGACAAAACGTTGGCACCGGCTTCAATAAAGATTTCAATTAAGCCTTCTTTTACTGCCTGCAAATAAATTTTCTGGGATGCCGGCGTAATCAACAACTGAAAACCTTCGGCAACTTTTTTCCCTTTTAAAATTTCGGCAGCTTGTCGCAAGTCTTCAATTCTTCCGTTGGTGCAGGTTCCGATAAAACCCTGCTGTATAGAAACATCTTTCAACTCTTGCAATGCTTTAACATTATCCACATGGTGCGGAGCAGCCACAACCGGAAAAAGTTCGTCTAAATTTATTTCGATTTCTTTGGCATAAACCGCATCTGCATCAGCCCAAATGCCCTCAATATCGGTCTTTCCGTAGAACTCTGCCAACACCTCATCAGGCGGAAATACGGCATTTTTTGCACCCATTTCAGAGGCTAAATTCGCCAAAGTCATACGTTCGGAAATTCCGAGCGTTTTAACACCCTCGCCATGATATTCTATGGACATGTAATTGGCACCGTCCGAACCAATCATTCCGATAATCCATAAAGAAATATCTTTGGCATATACGCCTTTTTTTAAAGAACCTTTCAAGGTAACTTTTAAACTTTCCGGCACTCGAAACCATGTTTCGCCGCGTTTCCATAATCCGGCAGATTCCGTTCGGTCTATGCCGGCAGCCAAAGCATTAAAGGCTCCGGCAGTGCAGGTGTGGCTGTCGCTTCCTACTATAATCATTGCCGGTTGAGCATGATAAGACATGATTTGGTGACAAATCCCTTTTCCGGCATCATAAAAATTCTTTATGTTTTGTTCTTTCACAATATCTCTTATTGCCTGATACTGAGATGCCAAACCTGCCGTTGTAGGTGGTGCATTATGGTCTAAAACAATTAATAATTGATTGGGGTCAAACACTTTGGTTCCGCCCATTTTCTCAAATGTTTTTTTTATACTTGCCGTATTATCATGTGTTAATACAATATTCGGTTTTTTAAATACAATACCTCCGGTTTTTGTCCCCAATATTTTTTCAACAAAAGTTTTGCCCATTTTTATTTATTTATAAGTATATTTGCTTATTGCAAATATACACTTAAGATAAATATAAAAAAATTAAAACTGTTTCATGTTCTTTTTTTTATACATTTGCAAGACTAATATCTCTTGATAATGGCTCGTTTTTATCTAAAATATATCAGTGTTTTTTTATTTATATCACTAACATACTCCGGACTTTCTCAAACGGTTGAATATCTTAAAGAACCTATTAATACAGAGAACGAAAGGTCTATCGCACCATATATCAGCTATGACGGCAACAATATGGTTTTTATTCGCCAAAGCAAATATACCCGACAAATGCTTGAAAGCAAGAAACAAGCAGACGGAACTTGGTCTGAACCCATTCCTGTAGCTGCCGTGAATGTTTATGATTCGCTGGGTTGGTTTATTGATGCGCCAACCTATAATCACGATGCAAGCATTATATACTTCAGCATGATTGAAGATAACAGACACGCAAGTTTTGATATATATTTTACCAAGAAAGAAAAGGGTGTGTGGCAAGCCCCCGTGAAAATGAAAGCGCCCATTAACAGTTCCGATGACGATACCGACCCTTTTATTACCTATGACGGGAAGTTTTTTTATTTTGCTCGACGTGCAGATAAAAAAGAAGAGGGGAATTATGAGTGCTATCAAATATATGTTTCCGAAAAAAATGATACCGTTTGGGGGGAACCTAAATTGCTTCCGCGCCCCATTAATTTAGTATGCGACAGAGCGCCCAGAGTAGCTACGGACGGGAAAACCCTGTATTTTATGTCAGTGCGAGGCGAATACAGAACCGGGATTGATTTGTATCAGGCAAAAAAAGTTACAAAAAACGCATGGTTTACGCCAACTCCGGTTGATACTCTCAATAACGTACAAGATGAGGAATATCCAAGTATTCCTTTGGGCGGCGATATGCTTTACTACAATGTGAGAGGAAAGAAAAAGAATACAAAACTCGAAAAAATTGTAAAAGCAAAGTTGCCACCGGCTTTGCAACCGACCAAAACAACGCATTTCTACGGATATGTTACAAACCTAAAATCCCAAAAGCCCGTAAAAGCAACAATTGATGTGATTGACCCGAATACATCCGAACTTTTATTGCGCGTACATTCCGATGAGAAAACGGGAAAATATGACTTGTTTTTACAAAAAGGGAAAAAATACAGAATTGATGTTTATAAGGAAAAATCTTCTCATTTTTTCTTCTACTATGATGCTCGAAAAATTACAAAATATGAAGCGATTCGTAAAGACATAAAACTCTATAATTCCGTAAACCTCATTGTAAATATTTACGATTCCGAAATATTTGAACCGATTTCTTCTCAACTCCTAATAACGGATAAAGAAACCGGCAAAAAGACAAACATCCCCACTACGGAAATAGGAAAAGGCAAATACAAATTGACCTTGCAAATCGGCAAAAAGTATAATATTGCCGTGAAACAAAAACATTTTGAGGGTAATGATTTTGACTTAGACTTTGCAGGAGTTGTTCAGTTCAGTGAATTTGAACGAGATGTTGAATTGCAGGTAAACAAGGTTGATTACGAAATTAATTTATCCAATCAAGAAACGGGAGAAGGAGTGGAAGCAACGGTTGAAATTACAAATCTCTCAACCAATGAAAAAATCATCAAAAAAGTAAAAACCGGAAAAGACGGAAAACTAAAACTTAAATTACGCAACGGCACACAGTACGAAATAAGCGTGAAACCCAAAGGATATGCTTTCTACAACACGACGGTTAATTTGGTGGACGAAAATGCAGACCTTACTTTAAACGCTGAACTTAAACCGCTAAAAAAAGATACAAAAATCGAGTTAAGCGATATTAATTTCGAGACAAATTCTGCCGACCTTAGCGAAAGCTCCTATGAAGAACTAAACCGCTTAGTGGAGTTGCTAAATACCAACCCCTTGATGAAAGTTGAGATTTCGGCACACACGGATGATGTAGGCTCAAAAATTTACAATCTCAAACTGTCGGACAGGAGAGCCGCATCGGTTAAAGAGTTTTTATTTGACAAAGGCATTTCGTCGGAAAATATTGTTTCAAAAGGATACGGAGAAAGCAAACCGGCATACTTGCCTTTCGACACGGAAGAAAACAGAGCAAAAAACAGGCGCGTAGAGCTGAAAATTATCAACATAGAAATGTAGATACAATACTTTTATGAAAAAATATATACTTAATATCATACTGCTTATATGTTTAATTCATCCGGGTATTTCGATTGCCGCAAGAATTAAATATAAAGATGTTTATAAAATTATTTTACAAGGAAATAAAGACAATTCCTATACTATTTTATTGGCTTATCAAAGGCAAAACCCCGACTTTGCCAACACTTACTTTCAACTCGGAATGATTGCAAAGGAGTGGGCAAAAAGCTATAATCCGTACAGAGAATTTGAACTTACAAAAAAGTTTATTTATGATACGAAGCTGTATTTTGATTTAGCAAAACTCTATATGAAAGAGGAAAAAAACAGAAACAGAGAATACTACGAAAATGCGCCCATTATTCCGAAAGGTAAAAAATTGCAGATAGAAGACATTAATGCTTACATAGATTCGCAACTCGAAGATATTAAAGATTATGAAAAAAACATTGTAAAAATTATTACATATTATAACAAAAGCAGTGATTTCTATAATAGATGCGTAAGCACTTTTATGAATATCAACAAAGAATATGTAAAAATTAAAAATATTTATTTGAGTGACAACGAACAGCTCTTATCAAAAATGAATGGTTTAAGCACCGATTTTGATTCAACCTTAATTAATTTTAAATTATACAAAGCAGCGCTAAGCAAATTTCCCTTGAAAGGATATAATCAAAACTACGAGCTGAAAGATATCATTACCTATCGTCTTGACGGACTGACCTTTTCAGACTTTTTGAACAACAAGTTCTATCTGTGGAATTACAAAAAATGGGTTCACGAAGTACTGCAAACAAAAGAAACCTTTATAAAAAATAATCATCAAGAAATTTCAAGATTCGATACCTTTATCAAAGATAAAATTAAGACTGTTGAAACCGGTGCCTATTCGGATAATTTTAAGCCCTACAAAACCGATAAAAAGCTAATTTACAAAATTGAAAAATTTGACAACAATTCCTTATTGACAAAACTCTTTAAACTCAATGAAGCGAAATTAAATCTTTTAACTTTTTTTAAAAGAGACATCAACAACCCGCTTAGTCTTACAAAATATCCAATTTTAAAACATGCGGAATATTGTAATGAATTTATCGAAAAAAAGCAGGAATCAGACAGCATAAACAAGTTTTTCGTAAATGCAATTAAGCCGACAGACATAAAAAAATACAATAATTTTTATATGTCAAAATACGGTGGTATTGACGGTTTAAAGAAGTATTCGCTGCGTCAGGAACTTCTGTTTGCATCAAAACAAAAAGAGGCGCTCCAAAATTTGAAGAACCATTTATACTACACAGCTTATGAAATAAAAACCGACACACTCAGATACGAAGAAAAACTAATATCAAATAAAATTGTGCCGCTAAAAGAGCACGATTTGGCAAGCGAAAATTATTATATCACAGACTTCACATACAGCAAAGAAAAGCATTTGTGGATTACCGGATATTATATTTCAGAAGACAACACACGCAAAGGCTTTACGGCATATTCCAAAGACGGTAAAAACATTGATTTTGTTGATACGGCAAAAGAAAATGATACTTATAATTTTATAAATACCTCTTTTGGCGGCGGATGTTGGGCTATTCAAACAACAATAAACGAAAGCATAAAAAATATCTTGATAAAATACAATCTGAAAGGTGAAAAAGTGTTCTCCAAAGAGTTGGAATACAAGAAAATTCCTCGATTGCTGAAGTATGATGATATAAACAACAACCTGATTATTGTTTTTAACGGGACAAAACCGACAAGGATTCCGGATGACACCGAGCAAATAATATATCATTATAATCCTGACGACCAATTACAAACCTATGAAATAAAAACAGAAGCAAAGGCAATGGTCTTCGATTTGGTCAAGGTAAACAATAAGCTTTTGCTTTTCAGCAATTTTGTGCATTATAAAGATTTAAACGGCAAAACAGTTTATTCGGAAGCCGGAAATGCAAATACAAACATTTTAGTAAGCATTATTTCTAAAGGAATAGTTAAAAAGCATATTCCTTATTTTAACAAACAAGTTTTTTTTGGTGTTAAATCACTAAAAATAAACGACAACACAATAGATATATTAGGCTATAAAAATGAGACTGTTACGGAAGATTTTGAGCGTTTGAAACAAAAAGACTTCTATTTTCAAGTGATAGATTCTGATGCTAAGATTCTTCATTCTGCTTGGAATAAATAAAAAAATTATATCTTTAACGGATTTTTTAATTTTATTAATTGCTAAAATGACAAAAAAAGTCTTATTTCTCATATTGCTGACATTCTCCTCTTTTTGTTTATTCTCTCAAATTACAAACAAAGGAATTCCTTACATAAAAAACTACAGCAGAGCTGAGTACGACGGAAATAATCAGATTTTTTCCATTGTTCAAGACAAGCGCGGCATAATGTATTTTGCCAATCAAACATATATTTTGGAGTTTGACGGAAAAAATTGGCGCAAGATATTTCTGCCCGGCGACCCCAATATCTATGCTTTGGCAAAAGACAATAATGGCAGAATCTATGTAGGAGCAAGCGTTGGAGAAATGGGATATTTGCAAATAGGCAAAGACGGAAACATGATGTACAAATCTTTAACGGAAAAAATCCCGGAAAAGAAAAAGAAATTTACATTAGTGCGCAAAGTGCTTATAACACCCAAAAACCACGTCCTTTTCGTTACTCCGCAAACATTATACATCTATGCTAATGATACAATTAAAACAATTGATATAAGCAAGGCTCAAAACAATTTCAGCGGTGCCTTTAAGATAAACGACAAAATATATATTCACGAAAAAGGGGTCGGAATACACGAGTTCCGCAACGGCAGACTGCAACTCCTTTCCGGAACCGAAAAATACTACGCAAAGGTGCAACCTTTGGGCATATTCCCCGCAAAAGAGAATGATCTGTACATAACAAGTTGGCAAGACAGTGTGCAGCTCTTAACAAACAAAAAACACCGCAGCATAAACAGAGACAGGCTCTTATTCAGCCTCATATATCCGGCAATTTATGACAATAAATACTTTTTGGGCGGCTTATACGGAAAAGGGCTCGTGATTATGGACAACAAACTAAACCTTATCAAGCACATATCAAAAGAAGATGGGCTTCAGAACAATACGGTTTGGTGTGTTTATACAGACAAAGACAAAAACATTTGGATAGGAACAAATGACGGTATATCCATTATATACGCAAGTTTGCCCTATACCCTTTTTTCTGCATACGCTAATTTAAGCGAAGCCGTTACTTCTTCATTCTTATATAAAAACGACTTGTATATAGGAACCTCTGCCGGTCTTTTTTATCGAAATTTTGAAAACAAAGCAAATATAAAAGAAACAAAGTTCAAATTGGTTGAAAACAAATTGGGACATACCCAAATATGGAAAATCGATACTGTAAACGGCTGCTTACTGTCTGCCGAACAATCCGGTTTATTTGAAGTCAAAGATAAAAGCTCGGAACTTATTGGTCCAAAAAACAGCGTGAAAAGCTTTATTCACCTTAAAAACAAGCCCGACAAAGTACTTGCAACCGGCGGACAAGGTCTGTCTGTATTTACTTTTTCCGAAGATGAATGGAAATTTTCGGGAATTATAAAAAACTTTAAAGGCAATTTCAGGCATCTCGAAGAAGATGCTGACGGCTCTTTCTGGATTTCAGACAGAAGCATCGGCGTGTTTCGCTTAAAAATCAACGAAAAACTTGATTCGGTCATCGAAAACAGAGCATTCACAAGCGAAGACGGCTTACCGGACTTATACGGAAATTATGTGTTTAATATTGACAATAAAATTGTCTTTGCCACAAAAAAAGGCGTGTATAAATTTGACAGAAAGACCAATAAATTTGTTAAAGACAAAGCAATGAATGAACGCTTGGGCAAAGAAATAAGCCTTGCCAACCTATACCGCGCAAATAACGGAAATATATGGTTTAAAGAAACCATTGATGACCCGAAAACAAAAAAGCAGTCATGGGAATTAGGCTTAATAAAATATAAAGACAAGGCTTACGCAGAAGTAGAAAAAAAGCCTTTTTATAAATTGAAAAACAACATATTCAGCATAAATCAAATATCCGACAAAGAATTAACCGTTGGTACCGAAAGCGGCTTTGTTCTCTACAACTTGGATTTTGATACAGAAAGCGAAAGTCCTTTTGCGGCACTTATCCGAAAAGTAGAATTTATTCAAAACGATTCTTTACTCTTCGGCGGCGTATTTCAAAACGACTCCGGTGCAATGATACTGCAACAAAACCCGGCAAATATTCCGGCAATACCTTATGAATTTAACGACTTGCGATTTGTTTTTTCATCCGTTTTTTTTGAAGAACCCGAAAAAACGCTTTATAAGTTCATTCTGAAAGGAAACGATGACGAATGGTCTGACTGGAAAAACAAAACAGACAAAGATTATTCAAACCTTGCTCCCGGAACCTACACCTTTATAGTAAAAGCCAAAAACCTATACAATGTTGAAAGCAAAACAGCCGAATATACTTTTGAAATATTGCCTCCTTGGTACCAAACTCTCGGAGCTTATTTGGCTTATTTTATCCTGTTTATGTTATTTATATACGGGGTAATACAGCTGAGTATATACCGATTAAAAAGACAAAGAGAAAACCTAAAACGAATAGTAAACGAAAGAACAAAAGAAATTCAACTGCAAAAAGAAGAAATCGAGGCTAAAAACGAAACCCTTTCCGAACAAAATGAGGAAATAAGCCAAAAAAACGCATCCATTACCGCCAGCATAACTTATGCCAAAAGGATACAAGAAGCAATGTTGCCGCTCACCGAAAAAATAAGCAGCGGATTACCCGAAAATTTCATCCTCTTTAAACCGAGAGATATTGTAAGCGGAGACTTTTTCTGGTACACGGAAAAAGACAACAAGATTATTTACACTGCGGTAGATTGCACCGGGCACGGTGTTCCGGGTGCATTAATGAGTATGATAGGCAGCGAGATTCTCACTACAGTCGTAAACACAAACGGCATAACCAAAGCAGACGAAATACTTGATGCAATGAACGAATATGTGATAAAAGCCCTAAAACAAGAAAAAGAGGGTTTATCGCAAGACGGCATGGACATGGCACTTTGTGTAATCGATAAAGAAAACAAAACCGTAGAATATGCCGGAGCCAAAAATCCGTTGATATATATTCGAGACGGTGAATTGCACCAAATAAAAGCAAGCCGAAACGGTATCGGCGGTTATCAAACCGAAGCAAAAACCTATACATCAACACTCATAGAGCTTAAATCCCCAACATGGTTTTATATGTTCTCCGACGGCTATCAAGACCAATTTGGCGGACCAAGAAATCGAAAATTTATGATAAAACAACTTAAAGAACTGCTCTTTGACATCCACTACAAAAAAATGGAAGAACAAAAAGAAATTTTGGACAAAACAATTGAAGATTGGATGAAAGACACCCCCCAAACAGACGATATTATTCTTTTAGGATTTAAACTGTAAAGCTAAAATTTAACGAACTAAAAAAATATTATTTTTTTTAAAACAAAGTAATACTTTTGCCGCCGCTTATCGTTAAGGGATTCTACGATAGCACATCTGATATTTTTTAGAATCTCGGCACAAAATATACAAGTATGAAAAAAATTTTATTTACAGTAGTTTTATTTGCAAGTACAACAATCATTTTCGGACAACACTATTTTAACAAAAATTTAGGAAACCTAAAAATTAATGAAAACGCAAGTTATACACGAGGAGACGCATTGGATGTAAATGCTGATTTTGAGATTTGGTCAAGCCAATATGCCGGCATGTTTGGCGAATTTCCGCAAGGTTGGTTTATGTTAACAGGAAATCAAGATGCAAACAAATCAGAAGATGCTTATGAGGGTTCCTATGCGATGCACGTAGAAAGCAATGTAACTTCTTATGCAATGATGGGCTGGGTTGATACACTCGTTGGAGGCAGAGCATCTATTGGTAAAATACAAGGAATGGGCGTAGCTTACGGCGAAGTTTATACGAAACGCCCCGTTTCTATAAGTTTTTATTTAAAAGGTGAAATGGCCGGAGACAATGATACAGCCCTTATTGCCGTTCAATTAGAAAAAAACGGGCAAATCGTTGGAGAAGCATTTGAGATGTATGGCAAAGAAGATTTGTCGTCTTCTTGGGAACAAAAAACAATTAATTTTGAATATTTTAATGAAGACACGCCAAGCTCGGTTTTAATGTTTGTTACAAGTTCCGGAGTTGGTGTATTACAAAACGATACGATTGGAACGCTTACAGCCGGAAGTTACGTTGATATTGACAAGCTGAGTTTAAAACTTGCTACCGGAGTCGAAGATGATTTTATGCCGGAAGCAGCAATTTATCCTAATCCTGCGCAAGATTACACCATTATTGAAAATCAAAAAAATGCAGAGTTTTCAATAAACAATATAATGGGTCAAACGCTTATGTCCCGAAAAATTCGCAGTAATTACGAAAAAATTGAACTTTCAAACATCCCGGCAGGAACCTATATTATTAACTTGAAAAAAAATAATAAAGTAATATCCAAAAAAATCAGTATTACCCGCTAATTCTACAAACCTTATAAAGCTTTTAAGCCGCATTTCAAGCCTTTAAAAAAGTCTCGAAATGCGGCTTAATCTTTATCTGGAGGTCTTCCTGCTTACATCCTGAAAATAAGGATAATAAATGCACGCCTTACAAACAAATACAAACAACGGAACTTTATCCGATATTTTTTTCCGGCATATTTTGTTCCTGCTCCACTTGTCCCCAAGACGGGCAAGGCACAACGCCTCTTTTGTTTGTATAACAACTGCTCAAAAAACTTAATGATACTAAAACAAAAAAGACTAAAAACTTTGATTTCAGATTTCTTTTCATAAACACAGGTTCTTATTATGCACAAAAATAATTAATCTTTTTTAATAACTTGAAAATGAAAATAAAAATTGTTTCACTTACGAATTTAATTTTTGTTCCAAGTCTTCGGTAAGAAGACTATATATGCCGGTCTAACCATTGCAAAACATCCTGATACACTTCGTCTCTATTCGTTTCGTTTAATATTTCGTGTCGGGCATCTTCATATAATTTCAAAGAAATATCTTCAATTCCTGCATTTTTATACATGGCATAAACGTCTTTTACTTGCTTCCCGTTTTTGCTGACAGGATCTTTATCGCCGGCAAGCAAATATATCGGAAGACTTTTTCTTACTTTTTCGGCTGTTTCTCTTTTATTTACATATTCCAATCCGGTCATCATATCATAAAAGAAGCCGACCGAAAAAACAGCACCGCAAAAAGGGTCTTCAATATATTCATCCACTTTTTTGTTATCTCTGCTCAGCCAGTCAAAATCGGTTCTTTGCGGTTTAAAGGCTTGGTTAAAATTTCCGAAAGATAATTTGTTCATCAGCGGACTTGGGCTGTTTTTTGCTTTAAAAAGCATAATCAATTTGCACAGAAAAATACCGACGGAACCCAACAGCCCGGCACTGCCCGTTGTTCCGGAAAGAATCACGCCGTTTACCTTGTCTTCATAATCGGCAATATAGGTTCTTGTAACAAAAGTTCCCATGCTGTGCCCAAGCAAAAACACGGGTAAATCAGGGAAATCTGCTTTTGCCGTTTCAATCATTTGTTTTAAGTCTGCACTTACTTTTTGCCAAGCATCTTTATGCGCAAAAAAACCTTGCTTTTCGACACTGCCCACAGTTTTGCCGTGCCCTCTCTGGTCATAGGCATACACATTATAACCGTTTTGTGTCATAAACCGGGCAAAATCATCATAGCGTTGGGCTTGTTCAGCCATTCCGTGTATGATAATAAGCGTTGCCTTTCCCGGCTTTTCTCCGGTGTGCTTAAAATAAACAATATTTGTGTTGTCTGCTGCTTTAAAATGATGTTCTGATTTTGCCATGATAAATAAGATTTATGCTTTTCTGACATCAAGAATGACTTCCGATTGGTTTCCGTTTAAAATATTTAAGAGCAATTCGGCTGCATGCTCGGGGCTAAAAAGCAAATTATTTTCTTTCAAATATAAGAATTTTTTTATCTCGGAGAAATCTTTTTTGGAGGAGCTTCTAATTTGTTCTTGCATAGCGGTTTCTATTACACCCGGCGCAACGGAATACAGCTTAATTCTATTTTCTTCGGAAACAAACCTTTGCTCTTCCGCAATGTTTTTGCTGTACATATCCAAAGCTGCTTTTGACGCACAATATACACTCCAAGCATCAATGGTATGCCGCCCGGCACCGGAACTTACATTTAAAATACTTCTTTTGTTGGTGTAGTTTTGGTAGGTTCTGATAAAATTATTCATCAGAATGCTAGGTGCAATGATATTTACCGAAAAATCGTTCACAATACTTTGATTGTGAATTTTCCCAATACGCTTAATTTCGGATATAACGCCGGCATTGTTGATTAGAACAACCTCTTCCGCATCTTGAAGTTCGGGAAAAGAAAAAGATGCCGCATTATTCGGGTCTGACAAATTCAGTGTAAAATGCCTGTAATTGGGGTGCGTAATGGTTTTGTTTCGTGCAATTCCGCTTACAAAAACACCGTCTTCTTTTAAAAGCTGTTCGGCAAGTGCTTTCCCAATACCCCGGCTTGTCCCCGTAATAAAATAATGTTTCATATGTTTTTATTTATAACTTTCAAAGGTCATATAGGAACGCCCGAAGTTAGTTCACTACAAATAATTATATAGTGTTAGCAAATAACCATTCCATTGTGTGTCTTTGTTCGGTCATGGGCGTTTCATATGTTTTTATTTATAATTTTTCCGATTTCCGATTTTGAAACCTCATGCAACGACAAAATCAGCTATTTGGTTCTACTTTTGAAAAAGCCTCCAAATGAGGATTAACAATTAGTGCTGTTGCATAAGCAGCAATACCTTCTTCCCTGCCGGCGAAACCCAATTTTTCGCTTGTTGTTGCTTTTACGGAAACATCCTCCGGACTTATTTGCATAACTTGGGCAAGTGTTTCTTGCATTTTGGGGATGAACGCTTTGATTTTCGGTTTTTGAAGAATAACAACACTGTCCACATTGCTGATTTCAAAAGATTTTTCGCGCACAAGTCGCACCACTTCTTTCAAAAGAATTTTGCTGTCAATGGCTTTATACTTCTCGGAAGTATCCGGAAAATGAAAGCCGATGTCTCTTAATCCGGCAGCTCCGAGCAAGGCATCGCAAATAGCGTGTATCAAAGCATCACCGTCAGAGTGTCCCAAACTTCCTTTTGTGTGCGGAATAAGGATGCCGCCGACCGTCAAATCTCGTCCTTCAACAAGCTTATGCACATCATAACCAATCCCTGTCTTTATTTTCATAACTACCATATAATAAAAGATTTGCCAAAATTATAAAACTTTGGCAAACCTTTGTTAATTCCGCATTATTATCTTCGATGCTACTTCGTGGTCATCAAGTCTTCGTAGTGAGGGTTGCATATACAATAAAATAAGTGATAAGGCGATTGAGACATATCCTTTGATATGGCGAATGAGGCTTATCAAACAAAGTGTCTTATTTTGAAGTAGATGCTGACCGCAATAGAACTACTTGGTGAATAATGCGGGTTTAATCCGAAACAGCCATAAAAAAACTTGCATGAAGTTCTAAAACATCCTTCGAATTAAAAATATTTATTTACAAACCGAGTTTCTTTCTTATTTTTTTCGGAATACCGTTTTTATTCACCATAATATCGGTTGTTTGCAACAATACAAATGCTCTTGACGCATAAAAATACCCTTTGAATTTTGAACTTTCGCTCCATGAATTTTTAACAATGTAATATTTTGTTCCTTTTTGGTCATGGGCAATACCCACAATATGCATTCCGTGGTCATCGGTTGTTTCCTGACTGTCAAATTTTTCTTGGCGCATTTTCTGCGTAATTGTTTTTTCTTGAACAGGACCTTTTTCTGCATAAATTTGCTTGCTTCGTTCTCGTTCCGTAAGTTTTTCCCATTTTGCTTTTTCCAAGCCGCTTAAATTTTCGATTTCCGTTTCCGGAATAACGGCAACGCCTTTGTTGTACATAAAACCTTTATGGCTTACATCGGCAGCCCATGCTACGGTATATCCGTTTTCAAGTGCATTATCAATAATTTCTTCCATTTCCTTTAAAGGCACATTATAAACCCTATCCGACAACCAATTGTCCGGCACTTCCAAAACAAAAGAAGTATAGAAAGGGTGGTGCGTGAAAGAACTTATTTCCACATAATCATTGAAGTTTAATCCGCAATATTCGTCGGCAAAACTTCGGGGAGTATATTGTTTCCCTTCATAAGTAAATTTTTTGGGCAATTCTCCCAAATAAGTATCAACAACGGCATCAAAAGCTTTTGTCCAAGCCGGTGTAATTTTTTTATTTTTATTTTTTACCACACCGTCCACAAAATTTTTCAAAATTTCGTCAAACTCGCCGTGAACGTGATTTTTTGTTCCGTAATTTAATCCTTTGTAAACACTCTCCGGCACAAGTCCGTATTTTTTCAAAACATGCGTATTGTCATGAAAAGCACCGCCTCCGCCAAAATTGATGTGCCCCTGCATGCGCACATTTAAACGAGCTTTGTCTTTGTAGCAATGGTTCACTACATACATTTCCGACAAATCAATATCTTTTTTCCCTTTTCGCAACATTTCCGACTCTAAAAAGGACAAGCCCGAAAAGCTCCAACAAGTTCCCGACCTGTATTGGTCTTTTACCGATGTTACGGGAAGTCTGAATTTTTCTTTAAAAACATAGGCATCTTCCTGTGCAACAGATATGCCCGAATACAATACCGCAAAAATTAATGCGACTGTTCTTACATATTTCATAATAGTTGATTTAATTAATTTTTATATCTGATTAGAATGTTTGTCAAAATAATATCGATTAAGTTTAAAATTTTAGTCAAAATGTTTTTTTATTGTATCTAAGAGCTTATCCACTCCTATGGGTTTTTCCAAATACTCATTACAACCCACCGAAAAGCCTTTTTCTTTTTCATCTTGCATGGCATAAGCCGATTGCAAAATTATTGGAATTTCCGGTGCTTGCTCTTTAATCAGTTTTGTTGCTTCATATCCGTTCATAACCGGCATTTTAATATCCATTAGAATAACATCAACTTTTTCCTTTCCGGAAGCAACTAAATCTACAGCTTCTTTGCCGTTTTTGCACCATATAATTTTAATTTTGGTGTCGGAAAGCACTTCTTCAAGATAAAGATAATTCATCAATTCGTCTTCTGCAATTAAGATTTGCTTATTTTCCCAATTATGTTCAGCCATTAAATCTATATTTTACCATTTTAAAAAATTGTTCTCGCCCCCAAAATTCGTTCTTTAAAATATTTGACATCTGTATTTGATATCATCACTCCTCTGGAACTTGACGCATGAATAAATTTAAGGGTTCCTTTTTTATTGGAAACCACAATACCTACATGTCCGGTTATTCTTTTTCGTTTATTGCTTCCGGTAAAAAGTAATATATCGCCTTTTTGGGCATTTTTTATACTTATCTTTTTCCCGACCTTTGCATAGGCAGAAGAACTTCTCGGCACCTTATATCCGAAATGCGAATACACAAACTGCGTAAAGCCGGAGCAATCAAAACCGGTTCTCGGTGAGCTTCCTGCATATTTATACTTTACGCCGATTTGTTTTTTTGCATAATTTACAATTTTATCTCGCTGTATATCTTCTTTATTCTCTTTTGGGTAAGTTTTATTCTGAACCGTTGATTTATTTGTACCGCAAGCCGAAAAGAAAAATAATGCACCCAAAATAATAATTAGTCCGCGCACTGTTTTTTTCATAAGCATCTATAATTATCTTCTTGAAAGCAATGCAAGCAAACGCAATATTTCGAGATATAACCAAACCAAAGTTACCATAAGCCCAAATCCGGCAAACCACTCCATATATTTAGGTTGCCCGGTTTCTATGCCTTTTTCGATAATATCAAAATCCAGCACAAGGTTTAAAGCCGCAATGACCACAATAGCCAAAGAAATTAAAATCCCGACACCGCCAAGTTTGTAAAAATCCACACCGCCGCCGAAAATCCCGGCTATAATATTTAAAACATAAAATAAAGCCACTCCGCCGGTTGCTATAATAATTCCTTTTTTAAATTTTGCCGTAGCTTTAAGCACTCCGGTTCGATACAAAATTAACATCACAAAGAGAATTGCCAAGCTTAAGCCTACGGCTTGTAAAACAATACCGCCAAAACGTGCATTGTACATGGCGGAAATTGCCCCAACGAAAAGTCCTTCAAGCAAGGCATAAATAGGTGCGGTAAGACCGGATTTTTCCGGCTTCATAACCGTAATAAATGCCAAAATTAAACCGCCTATGGCTCCGCCCCAAATCAACACCATGGGGTTTATGATCAGGCTCAGCGTTAATTGCCAAGAAAGGCTGCCGGTAATAAGTAAAAAGAAGAAAAGAAGCAATGTTTTGTTTAGTGTTCCGTTCAATGTCATTGTTTCCGTAAAAACACCGGCACGCGATTGAATATTCTCAAAACGCTTATCAGACAATACCGGGTTTGTCGTTTTTCCAAATCTCATAATATAAAGTCTTAATTATTAAAAAATAACATTTGTATTTTCGCAAAAATAATAATTCTTAGGATTATTTAAATAAAGTCGATGATTTATTTTATATTTTATAATTTTGCAAGCCAATAAAAGAAACAAAAGAATTATGAGTAAAAATATGATTTTAGAGAAGTTGGAAGGAGTTTACGACCGATATAAGGACGTTGAAAAACAATTATCCGACCCTTCGGTTGCATCAAATCAAGAAAATTTTATAAAACTAAATAAAGAGTACAAAAACTTAGAGCCGATTATTCAAGCCTATCAAGAGTTTAAAAATATTATTGAAAATATTGAGTCGTCAAAAATTATGCTGCAAGAAGAAGATGACGACGAAATGAAACAAATGGCAAAGGAAGAAATAGACCTTTTAACGGAACGAAAAACCGTTTTGGAAGAAGAAATAAAAATTCTCTTGCTTCCCAAAGACCCGGAAGACGACAAAAATGCCATTGTTGAGATACGCGCGGGAACAGGGGGCGACGAAGCGGGGATTTTTGCCGGCGATTTATTCAGAATGTACACCAAATTCTGCGAAATCAAAGGTTGGAAAATTGACATCAACAACATTACCGAAGGTACGCAAGGCGGTTATAAAGAAATAGTATTTCAAGTCAGCGGCAATGATGTTTACGGGATTTTAAAATATGAATCGGGCGTACATCGTGTGCAACGTGTTCCGGAAACGGAAACACAAGGACGCGTGCATACATCGGCAGCTTCTGTTGCCGTTTTGCCCGAAGCCGAAGATATCGACATAGAAATAAACGAATCGGACATCCGAAAAGACACCTATTGCTCTTCCGGACCGGGCGGACAGTCGGTAAATACAACCTATTCGGCTATTCGACTTACACACTTGCCCTCCGGCTTGGTGGTTACCTGCCAAGACGAAAAATCGCAAATAAAGAATTTAAAAAAGGCAATGAAAGAACTTAAAACGCGCCTTTACAATTTAGAATATCAAAAATATCTTGATGAAATTTCATCAAAAAGGAAAACCATGGTTTCCGGCGGCGACCGTTCCGCAAAAATCAGAACCTATAACTATCCGCAAGGCAGGGTTACCGACCACCGTATAAAACTTACCTTGTATAATTTGCAAAATATCATGAACGGCGATATTAACGAAATTATCGAAAAACTTCAAATAGCCGAAAACACCGAGAAGTTAAAGGCATCCGGGATGGAATAGCAAGCCGGGAATTTAATTATGAATGGTGAATAAAAGAATGGCAAATGGTTCGTTATGAAAACAAGGTAGTGGCAAGAGCCGGCTTACAAACCATAATCTGCTCTTGATGTAAAAGTCGTAAAATGCGGCTTAACCCGTATTATTCATCAAGTCTTCGTAGTGAGGGCTGCATATACAATAAAATAAGTGATAAGGTGATTGAGGCATATCCTTTGATATGGTGAATGATGAGGCTTATCAAACAAAGTGTCTTATTTTGAAGTAGATGCTGACCGTAATAGAACTACTTGGTGAATAATACGGGTTAAATTTACTGTAAGAGGCTCATAATATTTGTGTTATACAGATAATATGTTTACTTTTACGTATATATTAATGTTAGGGGTTATTAAAAACAAGCATTTGTAGATAAAGATAATTTGAAATTAAATATGGATTTTTTTAAGAACTTTGATTATGACATAATTAACAGTCCTGAATTTAAAGAAGACAGCGTTAGAGAAGAAATAATAGCACCTATTCTTAAAGAATTAGGATATTCTGCATTCGGGGTTAATAAAATAATTCGAAGTCAGAACCTAAAACATCCATATATATATTTTGGAACAAAAAAAGAGAGCATTCACATTATACCTGACTATCTACTTAAAATTGAGAACAAAAACGTTTTAGTAATTGATGCTAAATCACCTCGTGAGAACATTTTAAAGGGAAAAAATCCAGAGCAAGCTTATAGTTATGCTATTCACAAAGAAATTAGAGTTGATAAATATGCCTTGTGCAATGGAATTGAATTTGTAATATATGATGTTAATCAAATTGAGCCTATCTTCTATTCTCGAATTGAGGAATTAGAGAAAAGCTGGAATGAGTTTTATAAAATAATAAGTCCATTGGGTTTTACAAAACCTTTTATATTCAATTTTAAGCCTGATTTTGGATTAAGATTATTAAAACTCGGTTGGAAAAAAGAAGACAAGTACTATTTTTTAGGAACTTGGCTTAACAATTTAGCTAAATTAGACGAAAACAATTATACTTTTACTTCTGGAATTCCATATGGGGGAGAATGTCTTGGTTCATTTGATTTCGACAAAAGTCTACTTAATGATTTCATTAAACAAATACCTGATAATAAAAGAGATAATATTCTTGCATCAATATCAAACGCACCTTTCAAAGTAGATTTTCCTACTAATGAAAGTTCTTTTGAAGTTTCTTTTCAATGTGAAATAGGAGACAAAATTTATAATAATGGGAATGAAAAATATTGTCCATTAAGAGTAATTGAATTTATAAATAATAACCCCTAATACAACAGGACTATAAGCTGTCTGAAAGACCCGGTCGTGTAGTCAGGCTTGAACTACATCCCGGTTCTAATCTTTTTAATAAAATATTGTTTTTTAGTATTTTATATGAACAAAAAAGTGTACTTTTGTGGATATACCGGCTTATGGGCAAGCTGTAAAAAAATGCAATAAAAATGGAATTATACGGACAACACAGCAAAAGCATAGCTCAAAAACTGACTATTCACGTTTTGGAAATTTTGCTATTATGGCTATCGTTTTGGATACTTTTTCAAAATGGTGGAATTTGGATTGAAAGTGCATTGCACACCCACAATGCAGCCGAATATACAGAAAGACGAATAATTATTTTCACCTTTAGTATCATTACATTCTTCAGGTTTTCCTATATGATGACCGTATTACTGAAACGAGCAATTCCTTGGGAAGAAAGTTTCAGTGTACCCATTGCTTTTGCATTATATTTTGTTGGGTTTGCTTTGTTTGCTTTGCCTACGTCCAAACCAATAGACTTCATTGATATTTTTGGCCTACTGCTTTTTCTTATTGGAAGTGTGTTGAATACAGGCGGAGAAATATTACGTAACAAATGGAAAAAGAAGCCCGAAAACAAAGGAAAAATTTACACCGAAGGTTTTTTCAAGTATTCAAGGCACATTAATTACTTTGGGGATATGCTTTGGGTAAGTGCATATGCAATTATTACACGAAATTGGTACGCAGCAAGTATTCCGGTTTTTCTTTTCTGTTTATTCGCTTTTTATAATGCACCAAAACTTGACAAATATCTGAAAAACAAATACGGCAAAGGGTATGATGATTATGCAAGCAAAACAAAAATG
>PDWI01000875.1_pt1 | contig 71339 bp, 53 predicted proteins | sample 1430891 | NCBI WGS metagenome assembly PDWI01 (sample SAMN01162508, study PRJNA174530) | Oral metagenome, whole genome shotgun sequencing project. | biome: Marine environment; feature: Marine mammal; material: Swab sample of the gingival sulcus; isolation source: swab sample of gingival sulcus...
CCCTGTAAAAGAGATACTTACGGATTACGGTTACAAAGATATCAAAGAACCAAAAGATAAACAGCTGAAAATCAATGGGTTTTAAATGCCCACTAATGACAATATATTATATTTTAATTACTTGCCATTGTTTGTCTTGTCCCATTACATGGCATGAACTACATTTGCCTTCATAAATTAATATGATTATGAAAGTTGCAGTTGTCGGGGCCACCGGAATGGTTGGCGAAGTAATGCTAAAAGTATTGGCAGAACGAAATTTCCCTATTACCGAATTATTATTGGTAGCATCAGAGCGCTCTGTAGGCAAAAAATTAAAATACAAGGGAGAGGACCACACGGTTATAGGGCTTTCCGATGCCGTTGCGGCCAAACCCGATATCGCTATATTTTCCGCTGGTGGGGACACTTCCACCGAATGGGCACCTAAATTTGCCGCGGTGGGTACTACCGTAGTGGACAATTCCTCGGCTTGGCGTATGGATCCCACCAAAAAATTAATCGTTCCCGAAATCAACGCCAACGAACTGACTACAGAGGACAAGATCATAGCCAACCCAAATTGCTCTACCATACAAATGGTGATGGCATTGGCTCCTTTACATGATAAATATAAGATGAAACGCATTATAGTATCCACCTACCAATCCGTTTCAGGAACCGGTGTAAAAGCAGTCCAACAATTGGAGAACGAGATTGCCGGAGTCAAGGGTGAAATGGCATATCCATATCCCATAGGTAAAAATGCATTGCCCCATTGCGATGTGTTCCTTGAAAACGGATATACCAAAGAAGAAATGAAATTGGCCCAAGAACCACAGAAAATATTTAATGACAGGACCTTCTCCGTTTCGGCGACCGCAGTACGCATTCCTACGTCTGGTGGCCATTCGGAATCGGTAAACGTAGAGTTTCTCAACGATTTTGATTTAAACGAAGTCCGTCAGTTATTGAACAATACCCCAGGGGTTACCGTTCAGGACAACCCTGATACCAATACCTACCCAATGCCTATATATGCCCATGACAAAGACGAGGTGTTCGTAGGCCGGATACGTAGGGATGAGACCCAAAGAAATACATTGAATATGTGGATCGTTGCGGATAACCTTAGAAAAGGGGCTGCTACGAATGCCGTGCAAATCGCAGAATATTTAATTGAAAACAAATTGGTCTAAAGGAAGGGCCATAGAGAATTCCTGTACTGAAAACCTTTGGATACGAATTAGTTCCAAAGGTTTTTTTATACTACTTTTAGAGCCAGTTAATATTATTTCCCATGAAAAAATCATTGTTGTTCCCGTTCACTGCCCTGCTCGTTGTCGCATGCAATACCACTAAACAAACAAATCATGTTGATATGTATTTCGGAACCGAAGTAAAAGACCCCTATCGTTGGCTCGAGGATGATCGAAGCCCCGAAACCGAGACGTGGGTAAAAAAACAGAATATTAAAACTTTCAGGTATTTGGAAAAAATACCGTTCCGTGCCGACTTGAAAAAACGACTTGAAAAATTGTGGAACTACGAAAAATTGGGTTCCCCGTTCAAGGAAGGGGACTATACTTATTTTTACAAAAATGATGGGCTACAAGACCAATACGTGGTTTATAGGCAAAAAGGGGATGGGGAAACTGAGGTGTTCCTGGATCCCAATACCTTCTCCGAAGATGGTACGACTTCCTTGGCCGGACTTAATTTCACCAAAGACGGTTCCATGGCTGCCTATCTTATCTCTGAAGGTGGTAGTGATTGGCGTAAGGCCATCGTTATGGATACCGATACCAAGGAAATCATAGAGGATACCTTGGTCGATATTAAGTTCAGCGGTATTACCTGGAGGGGCAATAAGGGCTTTTATTATTCCAGTTATGACAAACCTGAAGGAAGCGAACTGTCCGCTAAAACGGATCAACATAAGGTCTACTACCATAAAGTGGGAACACCACAAAAAGAGGACAAGGTGATTTTCGGTGCTACCCAAGAGCAGAAACACCGGTATGTTTTTGCCGATATCAGTGAGGATAACCATTATTTATTTATCTCCGCGGCAACATCTACCTCTGGCAACAAACTTTTTATGAAAGATCTGACCCAACCTGACAGTGAACTTCAGACGATCTTGGGCCATACCGAAACCGATACCTATGTCATCGACAATGTAGGTTCAAAACTATATATCGTTACCAATTTGGATGCACCCAACCAGAAAATCGTAACTGTGGACGCCTCTGATCCCACCCCCGGGAATTGGGTCGATTTTATTCCGGAAACAGAGAACGTACTTTCCCCGAATACCGGTGGCGGGTATTTCTTTGCCAAATATATGGTAGATGCCATTTCAAAGGTATTCCAGTATGATTATGATGGGAAATTGGTCCGCGAGGTAAAATTACCCGGTCTGGGCAGTACCTCAGGTTTTGGAGGGAAAAGAGAGGATAAGGAGTTTTATTTTTCGTTCACCAATTACAACACCCCAGGCTCATCGTACAGATACAATGTGGAGAGCGGGGAATATGTACGATATTGGAAGCCGGAAATAGATTTCAATCCCGGGGATTACGAATCGCACCAAGTATTCTACCATTCAAAGGATGGTACCAAAATACCTATGATAATTACGTATAAAAAAGGGCTGGAACTGAACGGTAAGAACCCGACAATCCTTTATGGTTATGGGGGCTTCAACATAAGCCTAACCCCATCCTTCAGTATTAGCAATGCGGTCTGGATGGAACAAGGTGGTATATATGCCGTCCCAAATCTTAGAGGTGGTGGGGAATACGGCAAAAAATGGCATGATGCGGGTATCAAGACCAAAAAGCAAAATGTTTTTGATGACTTTATTGCTGCGGCCGAATACCTTATCGATAATAAGTATACTTCAAGGAACTATCTGGCCATTCGCGGAGGCAGTAATGGTGGACTATTGGTAGGTGCCACCATGACCCAGCGCCCAGATTTAATGAAAGTGGCCCTGCCAGCTGTTGGGGTCCTGGATATGTTACGCTACCATACCTTCACTGCAGGGGCAGGTTGGGCCTATGATTATGGCACTTCGGAAGAAAGCAAGGAAATGTTCGAATACCTAAAGGGATATTCCCCTGTACACAATGTGAGAAAGGGAACCAAATACCCTGCTACCTTGATAACCACTGGGGATCACGATGATCGGGTGGTACCTGCCCATAGTTTTAAATTTGCGGCAGAACTACAGGCGAAACAAGCGGGCAAAAACCCCATATTGATCCGTATTGAGACCAATGCCGGCCATGGTGCAGGCACTCCGGTTAGCAAAACCATAGAGCAATATGCCGATATTTTCGGCTTTACCTTGTTCAACATGGGTTATGTGGAATTACCGAATAAGGCAGTATTCAAAAAATAATGTTTATTTGTATCGAAGTAATACAGTAAGGTCCGTTTCCTGTTGGGACGGACTTTCATGCCATACCAAAAACCTTTTATGTTACATGTAGGCCACATCTCCTTTAGTTACGACACCGCACCCGTTCTTGAGGATATCAATCTGAAAGTGCGGAAGGGTGAACATGTTTCCATAATTGGAGAAAGCGGATGTGGTAAGAGTACTTTATTAAAGATCATTTACGGGCTCCTAAAAGTTGAAACTGGATCGTTATTTTGGAATGACACCCAAATCCTAGGTCCCGATTATAATTTGGTGCCAGGGGAACCCTATATGAAATACCTGTCCCAAGATTTTGATCTTATGCCGTTTACCATGGTCGAGGAGAATGTGGGTCAATTTTTATCGGTTTTTGAGCCCGAGCGGCTAAAGGAACGTACCCAGGAATTGCTCGAAATGATCGAGATGACCGAATTCGCCAAGGTAAAGGTCAAATATTTAAGTGGTGGGCAACAACAACGCGTGGCCCTGGCCCGGGTCCTTGCCCAACGTCCCGAAGTACTGTTACTCGACGAACCTTTTAGCCATATAGACAACTTTCGGAAAAACAGCCTACGGCGAAACCTATTCGGCTATTTGAAGGAAAAAGGGGTAACAGTGGTTACAGCAACCCATGACCACAATGATATGTTGTCCTTTGCCGATAGCGTCGTAGTAATGAGAAATGGAAAGATCATTACAAAGGAATCCCCAAAAAATCTATTCGAACACCCCAAAGACCTTTATATAGCCGGTTTGTTCGGCGAGGCAAACAAAATCCCCGTTAATATCATAAAACCCTATGCCGACACCCAACACAAGATCATTGTATATGCCCATGAATTCAAGGTGTCGCAGAAATCAGGATTGGAGGTCAAGGTAAAACGTTCCTATTTCAAAGGGCAATATTATATAATCGAGGGCGGGTATGAAGGACAAAGCATATTCTTCAACCATGAAACAGCCCTTGAAACCGATAAAAAAGTATTTTTGAATGTCTCGATAGATACCATAAACCAACGTTTGAATATATAGTCCATTATGAACAAGACCAGCCTACTCCGTGAACTGAACCTAAAAGCGGTTAGAAGCAGTGGGGCGGGCGGGCAACATGTGAATAAGGTTTCGACCAAAGTGGAGCTTGCCTTTGATGTTCCCAACTCCGATGCACTTTCCCCAATAGAGAAAAAACGTATACTCCATAAACTTTCCAATAGACTTACCAAGGACAATATCTTGATGCTCCAAGCCGATACCACCCGGAGCCAATTTAAAAACAAGGAGCTGGTAATAAAGCGTTTTTTTGAACTATTGGAAAATGCCCTCATGATCCAAAAAAAACGCAGAAAGACAAAGCCCTCAAGATCATCAATTGAGAAAAGACTGCGCAAAAAGAAAAAAGATGCCTTAAAAAAGATAAACCGTGGTCGGCCAAAATTGGATTGATCCAATCAAGCGATATCCAAAATATGTATCTCGTTCCCATTGAAACTAATGGTATCACCCACACTTTTCCCCAGTAGCATAACACCTATTGGGGTATTCAAGGAAATACAATAATATTTTTCAGGCCCGGTCTTGAACTCCCCTGCAGAAATAGCCAGAAAGTAATGGGCCCCAGTGGTCTTTACCAAGCTGCCCAAAGAGGCTACCTGCTTTTTCGAGGATATATCCACCTTATTCAACAATTGCATCATATTCCCGGCCTCTGCCAATTGCCTGCCTAATTTTTCCCGTTCCAACTGGAGCATTGCCCTACCCGTCTCATGCTTGTCCCCAACACTACTTTTCGTTTCCGAAGTCAAGGCCTCATGAACCTCTTTCATCTGGGATTGGATCAGGGAAACACGTTCTTGTACAAAATCCATACAGAATCGATACAGGTTCTTTTTTAGGTCCAAGTTGTTCATTGTAATTACTATTTGATATATCACAGGAATTAGACCAAGATCCTATTCGATCCTACAATACCAACGCCAATAATGGTAATATCAATATTTGGTCTCTATGGTATGGGCCAACAACCCCAACACAAGGATACGAGATATGGTATACTTCCGAAAAAAATCATTTCGAGGAATCCCTGGGGGAAGGGACTAGACCTTTTTTGGCCCACCATGTGGTCAAAAAAGCCCTGACGAAATCGTCAGGGCTTTTTGTTTTATTCCTCCGATGAGGGATCCATTACAAAATCCTCCATAAACTTGGTCGTATAATTGCCCGCCAAATAATCGGGGTGCAACATAAGTTGCCTATGGAAAGGAATGGTAGTTTTCACCCCTTCAATGACAAATTCATCAAGTGCCCGCTTCATTTTATTGATTGCCTCTTCCCGGGTCTGGGCCGTGGTAATCAACTTTGCGATCATCGAATCGTAATTGGGTGGAATAGTATACCCACTATATACATGTGTGTCCATACGTATACCATGACCCCCCGGGGCATGTAATGTTGTGATTTTTCCTGGGGAAGGCCTAAATCCGTTATACGGGTCCTCAGCATTGATCCTACATTCTATAGCGTGTAATTTTGGACAATAATTTTTTCCAGAGATAGGAACTCCTCCAGCTACCAGAATCTGCTCCCGAATCAGGTCGTAATCAACCACTTGTTCTGTAATCGGGTGTTCGACTTGGATACGGGTGTTCATTTCCATAAAAAAGAAATTCCGGTGTTTATCCACTAGAAACTCTATAGTCCCTGCTCCTTCATATTTGATGAATTCAGCAGCTTTTACGGCAGCTTTGCCCATATCTTCACGAAGTTTGTCGGTCATATAGGGAGAGGGGGTCTCCTCTGTCAGTTTTTGGTGTCTTCGCTGTATGGAACAGTCCCGTTCGGACAAATGGCATGCCTTACCATATTGGTCACCGATAATCTGTATTTCAATATGCCGTGGTTCCTCAATCAATTTTTCCATGTACATTCCACCATTGCCAAAAGCTGCAGTAGCCTCCTGAACGGCACTATCGAAGAGTTCTTCCATATTCTCCTCGTTCCAAACGGCACGCATTCCTTTTCCCCCACCTCCAGCAGTTGCCTTGATCATAACAGGGTAACCCATTTTTTTGGCTGCCTTCTTGGCATCAGCTACGTCCTTCAATAGGCCTTCAGATCCTGGAATAGTGGGAACACCTGCTTTTTTCATGGTTTCCTTGGCCGAAGCCTTATCGCCCATACGGTCAATATGTTCTCCCGAAGCCCCAATGAACTTAATATCATGCTCGGCACATATTTTCGAGAATTTCGAGTTTTCGGACAAGAAGCCATACCCTGGATGGATAGCATCGGCATTGGTTATCTCCGCCGCCGCGATAATATTCGGAATTTTAAGATAGGATTCGCTACTCGGTGCAGGGCCGATACAGACAGCCTCATCCGCAAACCGTACATGTAAACTTTCCTCATCGGCTTTTGAGTATACAGCCACGGTCTTTATTCCCATTTCCTTACAAGTCCGGATGATTCGCAGTGCGATCTCGCCCCTATTTGCAATAAGTATTTTTTTGAACATCTTCTGTTATTTTAAGTTTAGGCATTATGTCTTGAATAGTGCATTGCACTTATTTTCAACTTAAAACACATTAAGATGGGTCAACCAAGAACAAAGGTTGGTCAAACTCTACCGGAGATGCATCATCAACCAATATCTTAACGATCTTACCAGAAACTTCGGATTCAATATCATTGAATAATTTCATCGCTTCAATAACACAAAGAACATCCCCTTTGGCGATAATCGACCCTACTTCCACAAATGAAGGTTTATCGGGTGAAGGTTTTCTATAGAACGTACCGATAATCGGTGACTTGATGGTTATAAATTTAGAGTCTTCCCCTGCCTTACCTTGATCCGATCCATCTTGGGGCGCAGCTACAGGTGCGATTACCTCAGCAGCAACTGGTGCCAAGGGTGGTTGGGCAACTGGCATTTGATGTACGTAAGTAGTCCCTTGGCCACTTGTTGTCGAACCTGTTCTGATGGTGATCTTAATATCATCGGTTTCTAACTTTACCTCACTTGCGCCCGATTTGGCAACAAACTTTATCAGGCTTTGAATTTCTTTAATATCCATGAAAATAATTTATATGATTGATTGCTTAATTGTTATATGCCCATTTTAGATAAATGGAACCCCAAGTAAATCCACCCCCGAAGGCTGCGAATACAAGATTGTCCCCTTTTTTTAACTGATTTTCATAATCGTAAAGCAACAAAGGTAAGGTAGCGGATGTTGTATTACCATATTTGTTGATATTCATCATTACTTTTGATTGGTCTACCCCCATTCTATTTGCTGTTGCATCTATAATACGCTTATTTGCCTGATGGGGCACCAACCATGACACATCCTGGTCATTAAGGTTGTTGCGCTCCATGATCTTGGCCGCCACATCGGCCATATTGGAAACCGCAAACTTAAATACGGTTCTACCTTCCTGAAAAATAAAGTGTTTTTTATTCTTTACGGTTTCCACTGTAGCTGGCATTAAAGACCCCCCTGCATCCATTCCCAAATAAGGCCTTCCACTACCGTCCGATCTTAAATACTCGTCCTGCATGCCCAAACCTTCTGTATTGGATTCAAAAAGCACGGCACCAGCTCCATCCCCAAAAATAATACATGTCGTTCTATCGGTATAATCAATTATAGAAGACATTTTATCGACCCCGATCAATAGAACTTTTTTGTATTTACCGGATTCTATATGGCTAGCTGCTGTGGACATCCCGAACAAAAAACTGGAGCAAGCGGCCAAAAGGTCATAGGCAAACGCATTTGTTGCCCCTATTTCCGATGCTACGAAAGCTGCTGTTGAGGCCACTAAGCTATCTGGTGTTACGGTGGCCACTATAATCAAGTCTATCTCAGTGGGGGCGACATCCTTTTTTTCCATTAAGCTCTTTACGGCCTGTATCGCCAGGTACGATGAGCCTTGACCCTCTTCTTCCTTAAGGACCCTCCGCTCTTTGATACCCGTTCGTGTAGTGATCCATTCATCATTGGTATCAACCATACCCTCGAGCATTTGGTTGGTCAAGATAAATTTGGGGACATAGCCCCCAACGGCCGTAATCGCCGCACTTAGTTTGCCCATATCGGATTATGTTATAAATCGAAAACTTTCAAAAAAGCATCAAAAGTGATGAAAAATAGTGATTTTTTGCGACTATCTGCCCAAAAAGTGATTGTTTATGACTAATCTGGGCATAACTCGTGCTTCCAAGATTATTGTTCCTTGATCAAAATACCCCAATAGTTCTTGTTCAAAGTAATTGATATCAAGACATAAAAAAACCCCGCTTTATCCAAGCAGGGGGTCGTATTATCTTATAAGGTCTGGCTTAAGCCTCAACTTCTTCGGTCTTGTCTATAAGAACCCGGCCTTTATAATATAATTTACCTTCATACCAATGCGCCCTATGGTATAGGTGCATCTCACCAGTTGTTGGGTCTTTGGCAATTGTAGGAGCCACTGCCTTGTAATGCGTTCTTCGCTTATCTCTCCTGGTTTTGGAAATTTTTCTTTTAGGATGTGCCATTATTGATTATTTATCCGTTTGTAACTTCTTTAATTCATCCCAACGGGGATCACTATCTTCACGATTGCCTTTTTCTACTTTTGGACTAAGTTCGGCCAACTTATCGAGTACTTCCGATTGTAAGGTCCCATCCAAAATACCTGGATGAATCCTTTTCTGTGGTACGGCCAATACCAACATTTCATAAACGTATTGTGCGATGTTCAATTGATGTTCCCTATGGGGAATGATTAAAATCTCATCATTATCATCATTGAACTCATCACCGAATTTGACCACCAACTCCAAACTACCGGAAATTTCCTGGTCGTAAGGCTCGCTGGTCGTGTCACAATCTACATTCACCGTGCCTTCTGCCTGCATCCCCAATTCCAACATAGTACTCATTTTATTGAGGACCACATGTAGTTTCAACGATGCATCATTAAACTCATTATATCCAAAAGATTCAAAGAACGTATTATCTATATTGTAATCAAACTCGTGTTTTCCTTGCTTCAAACCAGAGAAAGGAATACTGAACTCCTTTTGCTTCATCACTTCAACACTTGTTTTTTTATGCTTTCGCCCACATTAAGGCGGGTGCAAAGATACTTTTTTTTTCTAAAACGCCAATTATTGACGCCTAAATCTTTGATTTGCTCTTGACTGTCAGGAAATTATCCTGTAAAACAATCAATAAAAATCAGCGTCTGGTCTTTTGCTTTTTCAAGGCGTTCCCTGTCAACAGAAGGTACTCCTCCCTATTCTTGAATATTCGTATCGCCTTAAAAACCGCTTCCTTGAACGAGTTATGATCGGCCTTCCCTTGACCGGCTATTTCATATGCCGTGCCATGATCGGGCGATGTCCGTACCTTCGAAAGCCCTGCTGTATAATTTACCCCATTACCAAATGAAAGCGTTTTAAATGGTATGAGCCCTTGGTCGTGGTAAGCAGCAAGGATGGCATCGAATTTTCTATACCCGTCAGATCCGAAAAAACTATCTGCCGAATAGGGCCCATATACCAAATGGCCGGCTTCGGACATCTCCTTGATGACCGGTTTCATTATCTCCCCATCTTCCTTGCCGATTACCCCGTGGTCCCCACAATGGGGGTTTATGCCCAAAAGTGCGATTTTAGGCCTTCGTATGCCAAAATCCATTTGTAACGATCTCTCAATGATCCGTGTCTTGGTCCGTATCACTATAGGGTTAATGGCTGCGGGTACATCCTTGACCGGAATATGGTCGGTGAGCAGTCCCACATTCAAATTATCGGCAATCATGAACATAAGACTTTCCCCTTCAAGTTCCTCGGCCAGATAATCGGTATGCCCAGGGAACTTAAAGTCCTCGGCCTGTATGTTCTTTTTGTTGATGGGTGCCGTAACCAAAACATCTATTCCATTTTCCTTTAAAGCCTTTACAGCAGCCCGCAATGATTTAATGGCGTAAGCCCCCCCTTCCTTGGTCTCCTTGCCAAAATTGATTTCCGGGGTCTCCTTCCAAACATTGACCACATTGATCTTACCGTCGATCGCTTTGGACGCATCATGCACCCCGTTATGGTTTATGGTAATCCCTAAAGCATTTTTTTGATATGTTATGGTCTTGTTGGAAGCAAAAATAACCGGGGTACAAAAATCCAACATACGCGTGTCCTCAAAAGTCCTGAGTATAACCTCACATCCAATCCCATTAAGATCCCCTATTGATATTCCTACCTTTATTGTTCGGCCTTCCTGCATTATATAATTACCTTTGTATAGCGTCTTTTTATAAAAACAACGCTTGTTCAATTACACAAAACTACTTAATTTAAACGACACATGTTTACGGGAATAATCGAATCTTTGGGAGAGGTTGAACAACTGGAAAAAGAAGGGGGCAACCTCCATATCAGCATAAAGGCGGATATAACCGGTGAATTGGGAATTGACCAAAGTGTCTCCCATAATGGTGTCTGTTTAACCGTGGTCGCCATTGAAGGCCCCACCTATACCGTTACCGCCATTGAGGAGACCTTGCAAAAATCGAACCTTGGGGAATTAAAGGTCGGGGACAAGGTGAATCTGGAAAGGGCCATGGTCCTCGGATCTAGATTGGACGGCCATATTGTACAGGGGCACGTGGACCAGACAGGTAAATGCATTGCCATATCCCAAAAAGAAGGCAGTTGGTTGTTCACCTTCAAATATGATCCTGTCTATAATAATGTGACCATAGAGAAGGGGTCGATCACCATTGATGGTGTCAGCCTTACCGTGGTTGATTCCGGCACCAATACCTTTAGTGTGGCCATCATACCCTACACCTACGAAAATACACGATTCAACACCTATACTGTAGGCAGTACCGTGAATTTGGAATTCGATGTGATCGGGAAATATGTTGCCAAAATGATGCAGTCCCTTTCCGAATAGGTCTATACCTTTATGAAAATCCCCTTTTTATACAAGATATGTGCAAGTAGTGCGTAAAACCCTACCACAGTGAGTCCGTACAATAGGGATGAAAATTCCATAGTCATAAAATCATGCACATAGAGATGCTGGAAAAGCCATCCGTGCAAGGAGGTATCGCCTACAGGTATCTGACCCATGATCTTACTGATAAAGCTCGACAGAAAATAAATGGTAATGGCATTGGCCCCCACTTTTTTGAAAATACTTCCGAAAGCGATACCCCGCACATCGGAAAGATAATAGATCAAGGCAAGGAAAATATTGGCCCACCCTGCGGTCACCAATACAAAACTACTGCTCCATAGTGCTTTGTTGATAGGGAAAACAACATCCCATATATATCCCAAAACCAACATGGCGAACCCTAAGCCCAAAAGGACCATTTCTTTCCTGTCCCTTTTGGATGTCAATATAAGACCGGTAAAAATACCCAGTAATGAAGTTGCTATAGAGGGCAAAGTGCTCAACAAGCCTTCGGGGTCATAATCGGGTTTATAATTATGTGTGCCGAAAACCTTTACATCCAGGTAATTTGCCAGATTGTTCGGGGCACGGTCAAAAGTCGATGCGATTCCTTCTACGGGCACATAAGCCATTAACAACCAATAGCCGACCAAGATCGTCACACAAATACCGGCCAAGGTTTTCCAATTGAAATTCATGAAAAGAACAGCTGCAAAGAAGAACACTACCCCAATACGTTGCAATACCCCTGGGAACCTGATATCGGCAAAGTCCTTTACAAATGGGAAAGCAATGGTGAACGCCCCTAGGAACAACCCTAGGCCAACCAGTTTCAAACTACGTACACTGATCTTTCGATAGGTGGCGGGAGAAGCTGTCTTGTGCTTATAGGCAAATGCAATGGAGGCACCTACTATAAAAAGGAAAAAGGGGAATACGAGATCGGTCGGGGTATATCCATGCCAATGGGCATGCAACAACGGTGCATAAACATGTGACCAGGTTCCCGGGGTATTCACCAAAATCATCAACACAATGGTCAGTCCCCTAAAAATATCGACTGAGATAACCCTATTTTTCATAATGCATAATCGTTTAAGGAAATAAAGTTAACATATTTAGGCTACTTACCACCCCAAGTGCATCATGAAACTTCTTGGTGCTATTCGAGTGCTTGGAAAAACCAGGGCTATGGCTTTGCCTTCTTATAGCCGATAAGCTGTCCTTTCGTATCCAATGCCGATTTCACGTAGGACTTGAACACATCATATTCGCTGGGTTCGATCCTCTCTTTCGAGGTGTTTGCAAGTATATTTATATGCAGTTCATTAGGCCTTACCAGCTTATAGGAGATCTTATAGGTGTGTTTCCTGTACTTAAGGTCGATACTTTCCGGCAGCTCAACAAATTCCTCATTTTCACCTAGGAGGATCACATAGGATGATTTATAGACATCGGCATTTTCATAGAAAATGTATTCGATAGGGAAGTTCCTTTTTTCGTCTGAGATAATACCACTATTGTACGCATTGTTCACGGCCGGAATACGAAAGGCCTTCATACTCCCTATTTCATCAATGGTCTCCTTGATCGTTAAATCAGAAGTATAGGCAATCACCGGTGATTCCACCTTATACTGGATATCATAAATGGAATCCAGGCTAAAATCCTCGAACAACCTTCCCTTAAAATCATCCGTAATCTTTGTTTTGACAACCTCATAATTATCTTCTTTCAGGATACTGGCATAATTTGAATTGATACTGCCCTTTAGAATCGATTCGATTTTCAGTTTATGTTCCTTGTCCTGTAATCGATATACCATATTGCTTTCAATGGTAGTAGGGGTATGGGCGATATTATTAAGGTGATAAATCCCTGATTGTACCTCTCTGACCCCTTTATTCGGGATATCCAAGGCCGTGGCATTCTCCAGACTGGTCGGAATGGCCTTATAGGGCAGGTTATTATCGGTAAGCTCCAAATATTGTGGGTTGCCATCAATAAACACCTTTACAATACAGTGATTGAAATCCTGACTTGGTAAAACAATCGATTTCTGTCCATAATCCGAGGTCAAGACCAAGACCAAATGGGATTTTAATCCCGCCATTTGTGCCAGAGTCACGTACAGGGTCGAGAAATCCTTACAATCGCCCAATTTCGACCTAATGGTTTTCGAGGGTCGCTGTGGCACAAAACCACTTTGCCTAAAACCCACATGGCTATAACTGAAATTTTCCATGATATAGTAATAGATACGCTTCGCCCTTTCGTCTTTGGAATATGTGTCGATCGCCTTGGGGAATATCTTCTTGAAGGCCGCTTCCACATCGGAATTTATCTTCATCTGGGGACGTACTAGATCAGCATACCACGTGGCGATATCATCCCATGAATCAATGGTGCTTATATGTAGATACCTTGAGATATCTGCCATACTTGGCATGTAGTTCTCCTGTTGTTCCAAGGGTTTCAAATCATCCATTTGCCAAGTATGGCATATGTAATCGCCTATTTTCTTTTCCTGGTGGGGCACTTCCCCGTTCATCATCCTGAATTTGAACGATTTTTCGTTTGGCACTAGGATTTTAATCGAGCTCTTTAAAATGGGGTGGTAGGAATCCATTTGGAAATAATCGACATAGTCCTTATAAAACCTTCCGCTTGAGCTTGAACTGCTTTCATAATCAACATAAATGACGTCACCGATCTCTAAATTGCCAAACACTAGGTCAGAGCCATTTCTTGATGCAGGTACCACGGACTTGTTAGGTTTGACTATTTCCGATTTTATAATTCTGTAACTGCCCCGAAGCCCCAAACTAATCTCTTTCATTGACTCTATGCCGCTGTCCGAAGTAATCTCAAGAACATAGCTGTTCTTGCTTCTATATCCGCCCTCAGCATATAATTGTACCAAGGTCTCATCGAGCAAATAGTTGTACCCATAATTGTTCTTGGTCCCTTTATTCCGGTTTTTGGCAATAAAATCATAGATTTCGTCCGTCGCCAATTCCTCAAAATAGTCCTTGGTTCCCGAAAGGTCCTCGATTTTTTTTCTGAGGGCACTATCGCCCCCATTATGTTTCAAGGCCTTTTTATAATATGTCAAGGCTTCTTTCCCCTGTCCCAATTGCTTCAACGCATTACCCATATATTCCATTCCGACAAAGGAGTACGGATAATTGTCCAATACCTTTTCGATAAAGGGTATCGATTCCTTATATCGCTTATACTCATGTAAGTATGCTATATAATCCTTCAGGTATGAATTACTACTGCTGATATCATCATATTGGCTATTGAAAAGCTGGATGACCTTCTCTTTTTTATTTTGTTTGTCATAAAAACCCACCAATTTTTTAATGGCCGGATAATCGAAGTAAAGGTTATTGATCGATTCCAATACCTCAATCGTATTTTCATCCTCATTCAAATAATCGGAATACAACGATATGTACAAACTGATCAGTTTGGTCTGGTCCTTGAAATTGGTGGTAATATATTTTAACTTTTCCTTAATGGTACTCTTGTCCTCTTTTCGGATACCCAACATCAAATCCGCCGAATGCTTTAAGATCTGCATATCTGTTGCCGCTTTGAACTCCTCGGTGAATTTTTCGAACTCCTTTATGGGTAGCTTAAAGAGTTCCCCAGACTCCTGAAAACGATATACATACGACAGATAATATTTTTCATCATCCTTCTCTATGTTCTTCTGGAGCTCTTTGGATGAGGTATAATCCTTTTCCAGGTTATAGCCCAATATCAACATGCGCCTTAAAAAAGAGCTGTTGTTGTACTCTTTGATCAATGGTAGGATTATTTTTTTGGCCTCGGTATATCTCGAATTTCTCAAGTACGTATTAATCAGGCAATAGGTATAAAAGAAGTTGTCGGGATCCTCGGCAACCTTCCCCTTAAAATAGGCTTCCACTGAGTTATCGACAGCTACGGGATGTAGGCTTGCCAGGTTGCTTTTGTTATATGCCCGGTACGTAGGGTCTACTACAAGATCGTTGAGTGCGTTTCCTTCCATATCGGTCAATCGGGCAATAAAATACCCAACCCCGCTTTGGTCGGCATTTTTTATCAGAATCCGGTTCACTCCTTTAGGTAAGGTAAAAGAGACATTATAGGCATCAAGATCCGTGATGCCATCATTGGTGTTTTCCAAAACCACGACATCGTTCACCCAGACCTTCATCAAGGCCGAACTGCCCAAACGCAAAACAACCTTTTGATCTTTAGGGCTATTGACAAAGGTCTGTGCATAATTGACTCCTGCGCCATATTCGGTATGATTACTATAAAATTGATAGGCTTCCCTTGCAAGAGCACCATTGCCGTACCAATTGACAAAACCATTGCTATTGGCATTGAAATCTTCCTTGGAATAAGCTTTTTCCTCGGGCCCATAGGTAATATCCAAACCACTGCCATTCAGGTTTTCAAAGGTTCCACAGTATTGCCATTTCTTTATGGATGCCATTTCCGAATTCATTTGGTAATAGCCTTCCCAGTCATTATTATGTCTTGCAACAATGGATTTCAGGTATTTCATGGCTTCCAATACCGTAGGGTTCTTTATACGACCTAAATCTATCTCCTGTATATTCTTGCTACTCTTGTTATTGAAACCACCTTCGATATAGTTGTCGAAAAAGAAATTCTGTGTCCATAACGCATAGAGGTAGTATTCAAAATCCTTATACTCCATCAATTGCTGTATAAAACCATCCGGATTGGTGAAGATCCCATTTTCTGCCTTAATGATCTCATTCGATAAAAAATGGGCAATATCACCACCCTTCGATTTTCTCAAAGACCCCAAGGCTTCCTTTCGTTCATTCCTGAACAAATGTTCCCAATGTTTGTCGTACTTGATATTTTGGGAAAACAAACTTGAGGTTGTTGTCACAAGGACAAGAGCAAGAATAGATAATAATCTCATAATCCGATAGGGGTTGGTTTAATATGGACACATGGATAGTGATAACGGATTGCACCTTCCTTTAGGTATGTTCTACAACCTATATTTTCATATATCGTATTGATAGGCCAGACCATACGGTCCAATCGGTATCATTCCAGTATTAGATCGGCAAAAGAATCAGGTTGGTGAAAATCGGGGCTTGGTGTTGAAATTGGCTGCCAGCTTAAAAAATGCGGTACTTTACATTCATCCCCGCACTTGTAAAAATTAGCACGGATTACCTGCCCTTTCCCGACCCCTAGTATTTTTAAGGGAATTGCAAGTTGTAACCACCAATTGGCATTCACATTATCCTTTCCGATAATCTCTTTTCCAAGGGAGGAAGCCCTTTTGATCGACTTCATCCGATCCTCACCCAAATGTACCCTATTGTCCCGTCCTTTACCAAAACCGGCCAGGGCAGTACCAATGCAGGTGACCTCAAAATTGAAATACCCTTCGTTTTTGCCTTTCGACAGAAACGCTTCCACACAACTGTCCTTCCAAACGGAATCGTTATCGTTTATATACTTGGCACGGATATTTTCTTCAGTTACCTCGTACAGGATGAAAAGACACTCATTGTTATGTGCTAGATAAAAGGCTACCGACGGTTTATAATCATATGCTTCCCAATTGATTCGGTCTATCTTTCCCGAGAACCCGGAAGAAGCAAGTATCCTGTTCATCTGCTCCGTGGTTGCCCCATCAAGACCATCAATAAACGGAACCACCAATTCTTTCTCCTTAACTTTCATAGGCAAGACTTAACAGTGTTCTGCATTGCCATGAATTGGGCCTCTATGCTTTGTAACAATTTATACTGTGCGTGCGTTCGCACTAGGTTGTGCCCGGGGTATTTTATTTTATAATAGGTATCACCGGCAATATAATCCATTAAAAAGCGGAGCACCTGTTCATAAGTGATGTACTTGGCCGAAAATGCCAGATAATCGATCTCTACCTGTTCCAAGAACGATTTGGCCTCTTCGAGATACCCTTTGGTGTAAGCCGTGAAAATGGCGAAATCCATTGACACCTTATCCAAATCCGTATCATCCTCAAGTCCCGTATTGGTATATGAACGAATGGCATCGCCATAATCGTTCAATACAGTACTGCTAAGTACCGTATCAAGATCGATCATGCACAGAACATCCCCCTTTTTATCGAACAGGATATTATTTATCTTGGTATCATTATGTGTTACCCGTGTAGGAATGGTGCCATCCTCGACCAAGGTCCAGAATTTCAGCATCTCATCACGACGGTCCTCGATCCATGAGATTTCTTCCTCCACAGTGCTCTTTCGTCCAACAGGGTCTTTTTCCAATATATCATCCCATTGTTCAAAACGAAAACGGATGTTGTGAAAACCAGGCAAGATGTCGACCAGCTGCCCTTTGTAATCAGAAGTCATACGCTGAAACCTTCCAATACCCTTACCGCCCGAATAGGCAAGCTCTGGGGTATCTGCCGATTCGTAGGATACACTATCACTTATAAATAGGCACATGGTCCAAAAGCCTCCTTCTTCATCCTGTTGGTAAAGCCCTCCATCGTGGGTCTTGACCAAGGTCATTGTCTCACGTAAAGGATTACCGCCATTGGCAACGATCTTCGCTTTAAGATGTGTTGTTATGTTCTGGATATTATCCATCATCGCTGGCACATCCTTGAAAATTGTCCCGTTCTTTCGTTGAAACAAATAGTTGGGTGAATCCCCACCAATGGTTTTTAATATATAAGTGTCGTTTATAAATCCTTCCCCAAGGGGTTCGATCGATTCTATTTCACCTTCAACTTGAAAATGTTTTGCAATGTTATTTAATCCCGACACCATATCTTTATTTTTTAAAAACAACTATTTTCTGATTTTGCTTCCTTTTGCGGCAAAGTAAAGGATATACAAGTAAGCAAAAATAAATATCCAATATGCATTTTGATAATCAGATACCGTGGCTACTTCAGTGGTCTTGAAGATATCTATCAAAAAGCCAAAAATAAGTGGGATGATGGCTCCACCCACAATACCCATAACCAACATGGACGACCCGGTCTTCGTGAATTTACCTAAATCGGCAATGGCCAAGGGCCAGATGGCAGGCCACATAAGGGAATTGGAGAAACCAATGAGCGCCATGCAATAAATGCCATATTCACCAGGAATGAAAATCATCAGCAATGCCGATACAATTCCTATCCATGAAAACAATCTTAATGCCGAAGTCTGTGAAATATAGTTGGGGATCATTAGTACACCAAAGATATATCCAATGACCAGCCCCAATGGAACATATAAGGCAAAACTATCCAAATCATGTGCTGTATCGCCAAATATGGCCTTTGCAAACCCAATAATCGATACCATGGGCAAGGTCTCCACACCAACGTAAATAAATAGGGCAAGTACCCCCAACAGTAAATGTGGAAATTGAAAGATACTTGTTTTACCAGCGGCATAACCTGTTATAGCTGCCTCATCCGATTCATCCTCACCATCGGCCTTAACCTCTGGTAGTGGCGCGAAAATCATAAATATACCCAATGCCACGAGTATACCGGTCACAATATAGAATGGAACAATGACATCGTCAAGTTTAACATTGTTCAAATCCATGAACACACCAAGGAACAATGATGATAACCACCATGCGGATTTATTAAAGATACCCATTAGGCTCATACGCATTGCGGCACTCTCTTTTGGGCCAATAATGGTGACATAAGGGTTGACGGATGCCTGCAAGATCGTATTCCCGATCCCACCTATAAAAAGTGCGAGCAGGAACAGGGGAAAACTAAGCATGTTCGACGATGGCACGAAAAGAACCATTCCGATGGCCATTACAAAAAAGGCAATGACCATCCCGTATTTATAGCCTACTTTTTTTATGATCCACCCGGCAGGCGCCCCAAATATTACAAAGGCGGAAAATATGGCAGCGGTCACTAGATAGGACTGCGATGTGGAAAGGTCGAAAGCATCTTGAAGGAAGGGGGTCAGGAAACCACTGATCCCTACCCCAAAACCAATGACAAAAAATAGGACACTGACAATTGCCAATGGAACAATATAATTTGATCTTTTTAAATTAGTCATATCAAGAAGATTATTTATTTAAAATAGTTAGACATTATAATATAATCCGGCAGCACCCAATATCGCAATATCCTCAAGTTCCGATTGCTCAACGGTAACGACGTTCCTCATAACCTCAAAGGGGAAATTGGCGATTTCTTCTTGGATCCCATCTTTAAAAAGAGGAAATGATTTACTGATGGAGCCTCCAAGAATAATGGCTTCGGGAGCAAGAATATATATAATGGTTGTAATAAGTTTACCAACATGATGCCCAAATTCATTGAAAAGTTCCAAGGCATCCTTGTCACCTTCCATTGCTTTGTCGAATAATTCCTTACCCGTAATGTTGTTTATCTTATTAAAGAAACCGCTACCACAATAGGCCTCGAAAATGTCGCCTTTATAGGGCATATGGCCTACCTCCCCAGCACCGCCAAACAAGCCCGAATGTAGTTTGTTGTTAACGATAATACCCCCGCCAACACCAGTTCCCAGGGCAATGGCCAACATGTTCTTATAATTCTGGCCCTTGCCAAAATGTTTTTCCCCCAAGGCGAAACAGTTGGCATCGTTTTCCATATACACAGGTACATTGAATCGGGCGGATAGTTTTTCGATAAGGCCCAAACCATTCCATGCAGGGATATTGGCAATCTTGACAATCTCTCCCTTATCGGCATCTATAAGTCCGGGGACACCAACACCAATGGCTTTTGTTCCTGGCAGCATCACCTTTTCTATAACCTCATATAGTGTTCCGAGTATTTCCTCTGCCGACCTCTCGGCACCTGTTGGCAACGAATAGGTCTTTTCTATTTTCTTATCAACAATACAACCGGCCCCAATGGATGTGCCACCTATGTCAACACCTACGATTATCTCTGGTTTCATATTCTGGATATTTGTTTCGATTCAATTGTTCCAACACTTTCTTCCCATTGGTTTCACTACTCTATTACCTTATCCCGATATAACCCCCAATTTCCACAAACCCCACTGTGAAGTAACCATTTGGTTACCGACGGGATATTTACGGAACAGATCACTGGGACTGTCATAATTACCAATGGTGATTGAGGCATCATTTTTCCGGAAAGGGGATATTTTGAAAAATCCTTGCCCGTTTTTTTTTGACGCATATGCCCTACCAGCCCCTAAAATAATCGATAAAAATACAACAATAAAGATAAAGTCGAGTGTACTTGATTCCAAGAGGTAATTTGTTTATTAAGTAAAGATATAATTTTTTAAGATACATTTACACTTTGTTCGCTAAACAACTACTGTGCTTCTATCAATGCAACCGGATATTTCAACTATGGCTTGGTTCATGGCCTTGGCCGCTACTTTTGTAGTAGGTATTTCCAAGGCGGGGATCAAGGGCGTGGCCATCATCAATGTTACCCTTATGGCACTGGCTTTTGGTGCCAAGGAATCTACCGGACTTGTTGTTCCGTTGCTGATCCTTGCCGATATCTTCGCCGTAATCTATTACAACCGGCATACCCAATGGAAGTATATTTTAAGGTTCTTGCCTTGGATCCTAGTAGGCATCCTGATCGGGGTCTATATTGGAATGGATCTTGACAGACAAACCTTTAAAATAGGTATGGCCGTGATAATCCTCGGTAGCGTATTGATGATGTATTGGTGGGATCGAAAAAAAACCAAGAATGTTCCTACCCATTGGTCCTTTGCCGGGTTCATTGGTATTTTGGCGGGCATTACCACAATGATAGGCAATTTGGCCGGGGCCTTCAGTAATATTTTCTTCTTGGCGATGCGACTGCCCAAGAATGAGTTTATCGGTACCGCAGCCTGGCTGTTCCTGATCATCAACCTCTTTAAGCTCCCCTTCCATATTTGGACTTGGGAAACTATTACCCCGGAAACCTTGTTGATCAACCTCAAGTTGGCTCCAGCGATCTTCCTCGGGCTTTTTGTGGGTGTGCGTTTGGTAAAGGTCATCAAAGAGGGTTTTTACCGTAAGATGATCCTTGTGCTAACCGCATTGGGGGCAATCATGATCCTGATAAAATAAGGTAGGCATCATAACTGTTTTTTAGTGAAAGGGGGATATTGGTACCCCTTGGGGAATTGGTTGTTTTATCTATTCCGCATCAAGGCTAAAGGCCAAAAGTCCCAATGGTATAGCTAAATCAAAATAAAACGTTATAATCCAGGGTGTAAAAAAAGCTCATTTGATGTTGATGTATAATCGAACTTTCTTCCAATGCTTTTAGCCTGTACCCTTCTTTTCTATAGGATTTAAATCCAGGCTATATGGAGATAAAAACGCTACCGTATGTCCTGCTTCTTCCATAGCTTGTAATGTATCGTCTCTTTTGTGGAATGTTGCATTATCCAAAACAACAACCGGATTTTTTGGTGTATCGGGAAGTAATTCCTGGACAACCCAAGCATGAAAAACATCAGCATTCATATAACGATCGAACAGACACACATTAAACAGTTTGGAATCTGTGATGGCACCTATGGCATTTACCCTACCTCTGGCGTGCCAATCCTTACCTGCATAACCTTTCCCCTTTTGAACTGTAGCCATTATTTCTTGGGGCATCCATGGCAAGGCCACTTTCATCAAGATAGACAATAGGTCGTTTGTCAACAAACCCATATTTGAATATCCTAAGTTGGGATATCAGTCTTGACAACCAATCGGCTTTAGGATGGAACAGCGTTTTTTTTATTACTTATCCTTAGACGCTTTAAAGCATAGAATATAGCACTTTGGCCAACACCAAAAGTTCTTGCACGTTCGTATTTGTAATGGCCCGGATTTTCTTCTGGCCTTTGTCAAGGCTTGGTACTCAGCTTTTTTTAGTTCAACCACCGATTTATGACCCAACTGTTCTGCCGCCACTTCGAGATAGGATTCGTCTATAAGTGCGTCCATATCCTTTTTCAACAGTAATCACATTGCCCTAGTGTTCATCAAGTCTTTACGGTTGTACTTTCCGATCCATTCGTTTATGGTCGTGGGGTTGATACCATAGGCTTTTCCCAATTGATACCTGTTTGATTTTCCAGTGGTAAGTTCATCTAGTATTTTCAGTTTGAAAGGTTCTGAATACCGTCTGGTCACTTTGTCGTTTTCGTACATAATGTTTAAAACTATGTAGCCTTTATTCAGGACGGGTCATCCGGCACTGCACTTAGCCAAACCTTGTTTTAATTTTCTAAATTTACGAAAAAATTAGAAGTAAGGTTTGGCGGTTAAAAATGCACTCCCGATAGCTATCGGGATTTGGGTTAAACAACTGAACTACTATTGCTTATACATGTTGTTGGCAAACGTAGTTTTTATTCCTGCGATTTCAACATTCTGAGTTGTTCCCTTGCTTGTTCGTTTTCAGGGTTTAATTCCAAACTCTTTTTATAGTTTTTAATCGCTTCTTCTTTCTGTCCTGCTCGTAATTGGAAATCGGCAAGAAAACTGTATGGATACCATTGGTCAGGATATGCTTGAACTAATAGTTTTAAAATATCAACGGCTTTATTCGATTGTCCTTGCATGGCGTATTTTTCCGCATATTCAAAGGCATTTCTATCAATTATGTTATTTCCAAGTTCGGTAAGTTTTTTACTTGCCTCATCAAATCCTTGCTCTTTATAGGTTTTAATTACTTTTTCTGTGTTTAAAAACTGTTCGATTTCCGGGGTATTACCAAAAAACTCTTTTCTAATATTGGTTCTTACTTGGGCCCAACCTTCATTGGGACTTCGATCTGACATTGTTACGATTATTAACGGTTCTCCAACCACCATGTCCAATTCTCCCGATATTCCTGGCGCTCCACCGTTGTGGCCATAGATTTTTGTTCCATTCAAATCTCTCAAACTCATTCCGTAGCCATAACCATTATTAAAATGGTCAGTAGTCATTGATTTGAAGGATTCTTCGTTAACGAGTTCATAACCTTGAAAAGAAAGTGCGAATTTTTGTAAATCCGAAACTGTCGAATTACCACCACCTGCTGAACTTGATAATGGTCCGGTCGAAGTCATATTTGCGGGGCTGAATACATTTTCAGTCAAATATTCATTATAGCTTTTACCGGTAACTTTCTCTATAATTAAACCTAAAACAATATAACCGGCATTGCTATATCTCATACGTTCTCCGGGTTTGAACTCTAAAGGGTCATTCACAAAGAAAGGCAAGTAGTCCGATAATTGTTTAATTGAATCTTTGTTTTTATCAAATTCAGGATTGAAAAAATCCCCTAATCCAGAAGTATGCGAAAGCAATTGCTGAATAGTAATTGCTTTCGCATGGTCGTTCGGATATTCAGGCAATAATTCGCCAACAGTTTGTTCGAGTTTGACTTTACCTTGCTCTTTTAATTGCATAATGGAAACAGCGGTGAACATTTTGCCCATTGATGCTAAATCATATTTCGTTTCAATTTTATTGGGTTCCTTATTGGATTCATTAAATCCATATGCACTTTGCACCAAAATGGTTTTATCATCTGATATCAATACTGTTCCGTTATAGTTTTTGCCCAAATCTGTACTGTCCAAAAGTATCTGAACATTATTTGCTTTTTCCGAATATTGGGAAGTTGGGTTATTTGTGGTTTTACAGGAATGTAAAATTCCAATGCATACTATGGTGATGATTATTCTTTTCATTTTGATGTATTTAAAATTATTTTGCTTAGTGTTTTGAAAAGCTTTTCTTTTTCTTCTGGGTCTATGCTCGCTAAAGCTGTTTCCCTATTTTTTTTGATTATTGGAATTGCCAATTTCAAAATTACCCTCCCTTTATCAGTGATTTTTAAATCCTTTTTTCTGCGGTCGTCTTTATTTTCTGCTCGTAATAAAAAACCTCTTTTAACCAAAAGTTCCGTCATTCGGGTTATTGAAGCCACATCTTTGAACAGAAATTCCGATAGCTCTACTTGGCTTATTTCGGGTCGATCCTCAATTTGAATTAACATCAGAACTTGGTTGATAGTAATGGAGTAGCCAAGTTCATTCAAATTGTTTTGTGCCATAGTTCTATACTGCTTTATGGCTTTTTCTATTTGGTAGAAAATTGTTTTTTCAGGATTTTGAAAGTTTTGGTTTTTCATTGATATAAATATAATTGATATATCAAATATATGGTTAAAATTTATTACTCGCAATTTTTGTCCACAATGTTTGCTAATACCTAAATAAATTGACAAGTTGACTTTTTGTTACCAACCCACTAAATGCAGCTAGTGCAGTCTTTATAAAGCTTAAACAAAAAAAGCCCCCAATTTCTTGGAAGCTTTTCTTTACTAGTGTGGTCCCACTTGGGCTCGAACCAAGGACCCTCTGATTATGAGTCAGATGCTCTAACCAGCTGAGCTATGGGACCCGCAATTTGCGGATGCAATATTAGTGTTTATTTTTAAACACTGCAAGCATAAACAACCTCAAAAACGGGCATTTTCGTTGAAATATACCCTGAAAAGGGATTTACACGTATTTCTGTGTATTTTTGCCCCATGGAAACACAACGACAGAAAAAGATAGGTGGGGTCATTCAAAAGGATATCGTTGATATTTTACAACGTGCTGCCATAGATGGGGGGTTGACCGGTATCTTGATCTCGGTAAGTAAGGTTAGCGTAACCACCGACCTCTCCATTGCCAAAGTATACCTCAGTATCTTCCCTAATAAAGAGGCCAAGGAACTGGTGGAGGCCATTCAATCCAACCAGCCCCTGATCAAACACGAACTGGCCCAGCGTACCAAGCACCAATTACGACGGGTACCCCAACTTTTGTTCTTTTTGGATGATTCCCTGGATTATATAGAGAAAATTGAGAAGTCCCTAAAAAGGGAAGAAAACCCTATTGAGAACAGGGAACTTCTTGCCAAACGTAAAAAAAAGTAACCCTCTGTCTTGAATTTTCCGTTCTACATAGCACAACGATATCTTCGTTCCAAAAGCAGCCAAAACGCTGTGAACATCATTAATTTTGTCACTTTTATCGTCATTGTCATTGGATCGGCCTCTTTATTCATCGTCCTATCCGGTTTCGCGGGCCTAAAAACCTTTAGCCTATCCTATACCAATATCTTCGACCCTGACCTTAAGGCGACCCCGACCACGGGGAAATTCCTTGGCATAACCCCCGAACAGGAAGAGGCACTGTCCCACATTACCGATATCACCTCTTTTTCAAAGGAACTGGAAGAGCAGGTTTCCTTTACCCATAAGGGCAAGAACCATTTTGCCTATATCAAGGGAGTTGATGGGAGGTATACAACGACAACCGAAATCGATAGCGCCCTTATTTTCGGGAATTGGTTTTACGCCCCCCAACAAGGGGTGGCAGGCATTGGTTTGACCAATAAATTGGGACTGACCATAAACCAAACACGAAACCCGCTAGTGGTCATTGCCCCCAAACCGGGCAAGGGTTCCATTTCCCAGACCAAACCCTATAACGAATTACCCCTCGTCATCAGTGGCGTATATTCTGTGGAAGAGGACTTGGACCATAAATATGTGTTTACCGATTTGGCCCTTGTACAGGCCCTCTTGGAAAAGGACACCACAATGGTTTCCGCCATTAATTTCAAATTACTGCCCGATTCCGACTCCCCTGGACTAAGAAACAAGATTGCCGCCATTTTCAATAATACGATTACCTTAAAGAACCGGGAAGAACTCAACAGTTCGCTCTACCGCATGTTGAATACCGAAAACCTAGCTACCTATCTGATCTTTACCTTGGTATTGGTGATTGCCCTTTTTAATGTGGTCGGGGCGATCATCATGATGATCTTGGATAAGCAACAGAACTCCAAAACCCTATTTAGCCTAGGCTCTACGATCAAAGACCTTCGAAGGATCTATTTTGTCCAAGGGGTCATTGTTACAACCGTGGGCGGACTCATGGGTGTTCTGTTGGCATCGATATTGATTTGGTCGCAATTGGCCTTTGGATGGCTAAAGATCACTCCTTCCCTTGCCTATCCTGTCGAATATCGATTGGTGAACATCCTAATTGTTTTGGCCACCATTACTGTCTTGGGTGTTATTGCCTCAAAAATCGCCAGTAGTAGGATCACCAAAAAATTGATCTCGATCTAGGAAACATTAAAATCATGTTCCCCGAACTTTTCCAACACCTCATCAAAAGCCAGGAATACATCGGAAGCAGCATCGCTGGTGACCATTTTCATTCGATATTCCTTAAAATTGGGAATACCCTTAAAGTAATTGGTATAATGGCGGCGGGTTTCGAAAACACCTAATTTTTCACCTTTCCAATCAATGGCCATCTGTAAGTGCCTACGGGCAGCCTTTACCCGTTCCTGCATTGTGGGGGGTGCCAAATGTTCCCCAGTGGCAAAGAAATGCTTCACCTCTTTAAAGAACCAAGGATAGCCGATACTGGCCCTTCCGATCATGGCACCATCGAGACCAAAATCATTGCGCATTCTCATGGCGGCCTCAGGGGTGTCTACATCCCCATTGCCAAAAACAGGGATATGCATGCGTTGGTTGTTCTTTACCTCAGCTATAGGTTTCCAATCGGCGACCCCCTTGTACATTTGTACCCTGGTCCGCCCATGAATGGAAATGGCCTTGCACCCTACATCCTGAAGTCGTTCCGCAACCTCAACGATTTTTATGGAATCATGGTCCCATCCCAATCGGGTTTTTACGGTTATGGGTAAATGGGTGCGTTCAACCATAGCCTTGGTCAACGAGACCATAAGATCGATGTCTTTTAGAATACCCGCACCCGCACCCTTACTGACAACTTTTTTGACCGGACATCCAAAATTTATATCAATAATATCGGGGTTGGACTTTTCTACGATCTCTACCGATTGTAGCATGGAATCGAGATTGGCCCCGAAAATCTGGATACCTACGGGGCGTTCCTTTTCGTATATGTCGAGTTTCATGACACTTTTCGCGGCATCGCGGATCAATCCTTCAGAGGAGATGAACTCCGTGTAAACCACATCTGCCCCTTCCTCCTTGCATAAGGCACGGAAAGGAGGGTCACTCACATCCTCCATGGGAGCAAGCAACAGTGGAAAGTCCGGTAATTGAATGTCTCCGATCTTTGGCATCATATTATTTTGGAATGCAAAACTACGGGAAAAGCATCCCGAAGCCAAAAAAACCAACAACCTCGACCCAAGGATACGGGGTATACCTGTGAAAAACCTTTTTTCATTTCGGCACGGGCCTTGGGGAAAAACACCCACATCCCCAATGGACGGATCCACAATGGGGGAAACATTTTATATACAGTTGCGATACTTTTGAAGACCCTATTGTTTCCTTTACCTCGGGCAACCTAAATTCGACTACGCTCATCTACACTCTTCGATTTTTTATTACTGCGTATTCTGGTGTTCCCGAACCGATATCTAAAACCTAGCACCAATAACCTACTTTCAGGGCGATAATACGATGTGTTGTTCTGGTTTAGATATTTCCTTGTGCTGAAAAGACTGGCCTCATTGAAAATATCGTCGATACCTAATGAAATACTGGCTTTGTTGTCCCAGATGGTTTTACGCAGTACTATACCCATATTAAAATAATCCTCCTGTCTTGAGTTACCGAGGATCACCGGGGAAGAATAAAGGGTGCTAACATCGGCCTTGAGGCTTTTATCGGTTAAGAAAGAAAAACTGCTATTAGATCGTATATAGGTATTCCACAACCCTTTCCTGATCTTTTGCCCCGAATCCAAATCAGTGAAATTACTTTCATTATATGAGGTGGATACCAAAAAATAAAAATTCCAATCGTTGGTAATATCCTTATTTACCGTAATATCAAAACCATAGGCGATATCCCTATCCACATTGGAACTGATAAAATGCAGAATCCGATTATCATTATCCTGAAAAACAAGCATTTGATAACTATTGACCCGGTTTTTATAGAACACGTCCAGGGTATAGGCCTGCCTATACGTATACCCACCCACCATATAGTGTCGGGATGAGGGTAAAAGGTCCGGGTTACCCTCGATTACGGAATTATAACTTTGGAAAATCTGAAACGGATTTAAACTATTATAACGGGGTCGCGTAATTCTTCGGTAATAATGATAATGGAAATCGTGTTTGTCATTAGGTGTGTATTGAAGTGATAGCGACGGGAACAACTTAAAGTAGCTGTCCTTGCGAAATGAGTTTAGAATATCCGACTCCCCTTTGGTCTTTGTAAATTCGCCCCTTAGTCCGACCTTGAGATTCCATTTTCCCCATTTATTATCCATACTTGCATAGCCCGCAAGGATGCCCTCATCATAGTTGAACAATGCGGATTCGGTAGGGTTTATACCTGGTTGGTCACGGTCAAACCCCGATTGGTCGATCGCATTTCCAGAGTGGATGCCCGCAAACCGAACCCCTGATTCAAAATTTGAAAACATGCCTACCGGGGTAACAAAATCGGCCTGTAGGCCAAAAAGGTTTATGTTCTGGGCCGAATTCGTAAGAAAATCGTTGTTTCCCGTAAGCTCTCCGTTGTTGTCAAAAAAAGAGGTCCTTAAATCTTGGTCCCGTTCATAATCGTAATGGGTATAATGGGCATTCAACGATAATTCGGCCCCTTTCTTTCCGAACTTGTGCACAAAGTCGAGATAAAAGGATGTATTTATATGGTCCTCCCCCGAATCGTTTGTCGTTATAAAACTTGAAAAAACCGTTCCATTGGTGTCGGTGATATTGGTCTCGGTAGAATAGACCCTGTCTATCTTTGGGCTCCATTGGTTTAAGGTGGAAAAGCTCAGGGTATTCCTGTCATCGAGGATACAATCGAAGAACATATTGAAATTATGGCCCTTTTGGTCTCTAATATAGTCCTCATTGGCTTTCCAGGTAGCGACTACTTCCCCATCTTCGATATAATTGGTGATATCGGTATACTTGGTAAACCATTTTTCTTGATTATAATTGTAGTTTAAGGATAAACCCGCCTTATTGCCCTTAAAATAATGGTCGGTACCTATGGTATGTTTAGGATAAACCCCTTGGGTATATCGGTTGAATATAGCCCCATTGTACCCTGCAATAAGGTTCTTACCCATCTTGATGTTGATCAACATCCCATCTTCGGCACTATATTTTGAAGGTGGGTTGGTAATCACCTCTATAGATTCGACATTGCTTGCAGAGGTTCCTGAAAGAAGATTGATCACATCCGATCTAGGAAGGTTTACTTTTCGGCCATTGATCATGACCCCAATATTCTTATTCCCATTGATGGAAAGCTGGTTGTTAATGACGACGACACCGGGAGCCCGTTTCAAGGCCTCCCAAATATCACTGTCGGAAAGAGCCGTATTGCCGATATTGAATACCAAACGGTCGACCTTGCGTTCAATCCTTGGTTTTTGGGTAGAGACAATAACCTCATCCAATATTTGGGCATAATTGCTTATGGTCAATACCCCGATATCCGTATCTGAGGTAATATCGACAGTCACATAATCAGATTCATTCTCAAGGTAACTGGCTTTAAGAAGATAATTGCCGGGCGGTATTTTAGTGATTTTGAAAATCCCTTTTTCATCCGAGGACGACCCATTGATCAAAATAGTATCAATAGGGCTTAACAACAATACATTGGCCAACCAAACGTCCTCCCCTTCATTACTGACCACTTTCCCCTGAATTGAAAATTCCTGGGATTGTAACGAAAAACCGATAGCCAATAAACAAAGACAAATAAGGAATGACCCTCTATAATTCATATAACTATTATGGTTAGCCCGCGAATTTAGCAATTATTAACCGAATAATCCTACAAGCTTGCGTACGATTCATAGGGTTTTTCACAAAAAAACACCTGTCTACAAATACCGTAAATCAACCACGGTTTATTTTGCATTATATTTGCACTTTTAAAAGTAATAGGCCTTCTTATAAAGATCCAAGGTCTTGAATAAATGACATTTAATCCAAAGAGTAGTTGAAGAATATAAGAAACTTTTGCATTATTGCCCATATTGACCATGGTAAAAGTACCTTGGCCGATCGTTTACTCGATTTTACAGGTTCTGTAACAGAACGTGAAAAAAAGGAACAACTTCTCGATACTATGGATCTTGAACGTGAACGTGGTATCACTATTAAAAGCCATGCCATTCAAATGGATTATATCTATAAGGGAGAGGAATATACCCTTAACCTGATCGATACCCCAGGCCACGTTGATTTTTCCTATGAGGTGTCCCGTTCCATAGCGGCCTGTGAAGGGGCATTATTGGTGGTCGATGCCGCACAGAACATTCAGGCACAAACCATAAGCAACCTATATCTTGCCCTGGAAAATGATCTTGAGATTATTCCTGTACTTAATAAGGTGGACCTACCAAGTGCCAACCCAGAGGAAGTAACCGATGATATTGTAGATCTTTTAGGCTGTAGTGCCGACGAGGTCATTCCTGCCAGTGCCAAGACCGGTATTGGCATAGAAGAGATCCTTGAGGCTATCATAGAGCGTGTCCCCCCTCCTAAAGGAAATGCGGATGAACCCTTACAGGCTTTGGTATTTGACTCCGTTTACAATCCTTTTAGAGGGGTAGAGACTTATTTCAGGGTCATCAATGGAGAAGTGAGAAAAGGGCAAAAAATAAAATTCGTTGCCACTGATAAAAGCTACTTTGCCGATGAGGTAGGTACCTTAAAATTGACGCAATACCCCAAACAGGTCATTAAGACCGGTGATGTTGGTTATTTGATTACCGGGATAAAAGATGCCCGGGAAGTAAAAGTAGGTGATACCATCACCGATGCGAACAACCCTACCATAAACCCCATAGAAGGTTTTGAAGATGTAAAACCTATGGTTTTCGCAGGAATCTACCCTGTGGACACCGATGATTTCGAAGAGCTTCGCTCCTCTATGGAGAAATTACAGCTGAACGATGCTTCCTTGGTATTTACCCCTGAAAGCAGTGCGGCCCTAGGCTTTGGGTTTCGTTGTGGTTTCCTGGGGATGCTACACATGGAAATCATCCAGGAAAGACTGGAACGTGAATTTGACATGACGGTGATCACTACCGTACCCAACGTAAGTTACCATGCATATACACGAAAGGACCCAGAAGTCCCCTTGATCGTGAACAACCCTTCCGACCTTCCCGATCCCTCAACAATAGACCGTGTAGAAGAGCCTTACATAAAGGCCACTATAATCACAAAGGCCGATTTTGTTGGTAACGTAATGTCGCTATGTATTGAAAAAAGAGGTGTTATTACCAATCAAACCTATTTGACCACCGAACGGGTCGAATTGAATTTTGATATGCCCCTAGCCGAAATAGTATTTGATTTTTATGATCGGTTGAAAACCGTATCCAAAGGCTATGCCTCTTTTGACTATGCCCCTATTGGAATGCGCATGTCCAAATTGGTACGTGTCGATATTCTCCTGAACGCACAGCCCGTTGATGCCCTATCTGCACTTATACATGCTGATAATGCCGCCAATATAGGAAAGAAAATGTGTGAAAAATTACGGGAACTTATCCCAAGACAGCAATTCGATATTCCTATCCAAGCAGCCATAGGATCCAAGATTATCTCTAGGGAAACCATCAAGGCCCTACGAAAGGATGTTACCGCCAAATGTTATGGAGGTGATATTTCCCGTAAACGTAAACTGTTGGAAAAGCAGAAGAAAGGGAAAAAACGAATGCGCCAGGTAGGTAATGTGGAAATACCACAGCAAGCCTTTATGGCCGTTTTGAAATTGAACGACTAGGAACTTCCCGGTATATTGATCTTATGGGGGTATAGCTACTCCCAATCCCGTTTATCCAAGTAAATAAAGGGGAATCCGATTTTTATGCAATGAACCCGTTTGAACCCAAAAAATTCAAACGGGTTCATTGTTACGGTAGTGGAGGGCCAAGCATCGAATTACCTTATAAAAATTTAGTTTATCGTATTTCAAGGTTTATTTGGTATTATCCCCGTTCTTTTTTATAAATCCATCAACACGGTCGGTCCATTTTTTATAAGTCGCTTTATCGGTTGGGAAATGTGCCCCGTCAAAACTGCAATATTCCTTTTTATTGGACCTGATTTTTTCAAATGTCTTCTTCGTATAATAACCTGGTGTCATTTTATCCTCCTCGGGTTGGCACACCAATACAGGCTTATCATATTCATCGTGGTCTTTATCGGGTTTTGATCGCGTAAGCAAACTCAATGCCCCCCTTAAAGTAATCAAGGTTCCCGCTTGGGGATCGGTCTTTAGCAGACCATTGAATTCAGGGCTATCCGTTAAGGTATCGTACGAAATAAAGGAATGGGTCCTTAATCGTAATTTGCCGAAAAGCAGTGTAATAAACTTAAAAAAAGGCAACATTGGATAAGTAAGGCGTTTCGTGCTTGTTTCCCTATTCATAAACTCCCTATCCGCAAAATCCCATAAGCACCAACAAATCAATCCATCTGCACAATCATACCTTACATCCGTCGCATAGGCCAATGGCCCCCCCATACTTGCACCGCCTAAAAATATTTTCCCCGTGAAAATGGTTCTTGCATGATCAACGGTGTCCTTTAGATTCCTCAAGTGGATATCCCATGTAAAATCACCCTTTAACCTGTCATTATATCCGTACCCCTCTAAATCGGGTGCAATAATATTATATCCTTTTTCAAATAGTGGAACCAGAAAGGGCAATAATACCCTTGCATATCCGGCAATTCCATGGGAAAAAACAATGGTTGGTCCCCCTGGGTCTATATTTTTATAAACCTCGATATTGATCTTGCCCCGAACAGAATCTATCTGTTCTATTTCAACATATTTTTCCCATTTGCCAATCAATTCACCACCAAACCAATTAATCATATAGTTTTTCCAAAAATCCTTGCCTGAATATTCCTTTGTCATGTCTTGATTACCCTGCATTTTTTTGTGTTGTGGACAAATATTGGGCTATGGCAAGTAGGAGGGGGTGATAAGCAAGGACACCTTCCATTTTAAGTACTTGGCAAGGCTTTTGTGCTTGTTCTATCTTTTCATTTTCAAAGCCAGGTCAAAAGACTTGGCGGACTTTGCAAACACACCCAGGCCATTTTACCGCCCTATTTGCCATAACCGTTGTTATAATGCGTTTTTTCGTCAGTTTATAGTTAGTCCTATTATCCATATAAGAACGAATAGGAACGTGCTTTTTTGGATTAATGGCAAATATTCAATCCATTGTCCGCTGTAATGGATATAATTACTTATAGCCAACAAAATTATACAACCTATGCCACTTGTCTTGAAAACATTCAATGGCCTTTTATACACTTCCCAAATTATTCCGATAACAACGAACACACCAAATATACTTGATAATGTAATCATTAAATCATGGTATTGGGTAAAAATCAATATTGCGAAAGCCATTGTTAAAATTCCTAATAGTTGGATTACAATTTTCAAAAATCGGCTTTTGGCAAATTTTCCTGCAAATTGGATAAAAAGCATTGCTAAACAAACCGACACATAAAATAACCATTGCCGAAATTGCAAAAGGCATTGCGGGATTTTGTTGTCCATTCATCCCTTTTTCGTTCATTAGACCGCACCAATAATCGTTAATCCTGTCAAATCCTAACTCGTTAGGATTTGACAGGGACCCTCTGGGATATAATTCTACATCATAAACATAAAGTCCGGCAAAGATTATAATTCCGATTATCGGCAAAGACCCAAGTACAATGTTATGCTTCTTGCCCTTACTTTCCTTCAATATTCTTTAATGTATTACAACCAGTACATAAACCCAAAAACCTCTCCCGGGACAAATGGGGGAAGGCATCAATCATCCGAAACCCGAGCTTTTAAAGCAGCCTCATCGATGTCGAACATTTTTCCAAGGTAAACCAATTGATATCCTTTTTTTACACCTTTGAATTGGTCATTGTATGAAGAAATGATCTTTAGTTCCCCATCAGGGGTTTTCAAGAATATCGGGATAATGTCCTTATCTTCCTTGGTAATCGCGATAAGGTCTTGATAATGCTCCTGACCGCTCAAGGGTATTTCATGAACGGCAGGGTATTTCCTTGCCACTTCCATTAATTTGATAAAATCATCGGTATGGGAGAATAGACCTTCCTTGGGGTTGTTCTCCGAATCGTTCATCTCATCCGTATCCACTAAACGGAACGACCCGTTTTCCCCAAATTGTTTTTCGAATTTCTTGATCGCGAATTTATTGATATCCGGGTTTCCCGTCAGGGCCATCAAATAACCAACATCGTTCAATTCGATATTATCGGTAAGGGAGTCGGAATAGATATTGGCCGTAAAGGCCTCCAACCCTATTTTCTTTGCCTTATTGATATTGGATTCATTATTGTCGATAAGGACTACATGCCTATTGTTCGTTTTTAGATAATGCCCAATCAATCGTGATACCTTGGATGCCCCAATAATGAGTATACCCTCGGATTTTGTCAAGAATACCCCAACAACCTTTGCAAAAACACGTGCCGTAGTGGCATTGAGCAAGACCGTACCCAATACTATCATAAAAACCAATGGCGTTATATATTCGGCATCGGCCTCTCCCCTCAACATCAATTTGGAACCAAAAAGTGAAGCGATACCTGCGGCCACGATACCCCTGGGGCCCACCCACCCGATGAACAACTTTTCCTTGGGTTTCAGGTTGGATCCCGATGCACTGAGAAACACCCCCAAAGGCCTTATCAAAAAGACGACTACCACAAAAAGGATTACGGTGTTCCAGTTATAGATCAATTCGAGATCGGACATATTTATATTGGCGGCCAATAAAATAAAAAGAATGGAAATCAACAATACACTCAACGACTCCTTAAAATACAATAGTTCCTTAATATTGGGCAGATCCATATTGCCCAAGACCATACCCATTACAACTACGGCCAACAACCCGGATTCATGTGCGAAAACATCCGATTGGACAAATACCAACAAGACCACTGATAAAGAGACCACATTGAGCAGGTAATGGGGTATAAGGCTTTTCTTGATGACAAAGGCCAAGGCATGTGCAAAGGTGAAACCAAAGGTAAAGCCAAAAAGCAAGATCTTTCCAAAATCTATCATAGCCGTCAGCGTATAGGCCTGGCCTTCACCAACACTGATAAATTCATATACCAATACCGCCACCAAGGCACCAATGGGGTCTATAAGGATACCTTCCCATTTTAAAACCGCGGAAACATCTTTTTTCAAAGGAATATTCCTCAGAATCGGAGTGATTACCGTAGGTCCCGTAACGATGATCAAGGAGGAGAATAAAAACGATATTTGCCATGTCAACCCAAAAATATAATGGGCGGCCAGACCAGCACAAAAAAACGTAACCAAGGAACCTACGGTAATCAACTTTGTAATGACCGGGCCCACATTGTTTATTTCGGACCATTTTAGGGTCAACCCCCCCTCAAAAAGGATAATACTAATGGCCAGGGAAACAAAATAGTACAGACCCTCACCAGGGAAAAGACCTTGTTCCCCGTTCCAAATAGGCTCTATTAACTTACCTCCGTCCCCAGTGAACAATGTCGCAATGGGGCCGACCAACAAACCGATCAGGATAAGTGGTAGGATAGCCGGTAATTTCAACCGCCAAGCCACCCATTGCGCAATAATCCCAAGTATTACGATTCCCGCTAATTCTATCATTTATCTAATTTTAACGAAAAATACCTTTTTATTGCTTAATGTACAATTTATAGCCTCAGCATTTAATATTGTAGTATATTGATCCCCGAAAACGTTTTAGATGCCAACCGAAATACATCCGTTCAAGACCATATTATTTGGCTTTGCATTTTCCCCTTCCCTAAGGGCGAATATATTGGAAACAAACCGTATTGCCCATTATTTCAATGCCAAGTTGATCTTGCTGCATGTAGGTGACAAAACCACTGGAAAACAAGAAAAAATAAATGGTATGATCGCCAGTGTCGAGCATAAGGACCTGCCCATCGAAATAAAATGGCAAGAGGGAAGGCCCTATGATGTTATCCTCGATACCTGTGACAGCCAAAATATCGACCTCTTGATCCTTGGGGCATTACAGCATGAGAATATGTTTCGATTTTATGTAGGCTCCATTGCGCGAAAATTAACAAGGAAGGTCTGTTGTTCCGTTCTTTTACTCGTAAAGCCATCTGTCGTTCGTGTGCCTTGTAAGCATGTTGTTGTCAATGGTTTGAATGCGCCGGACACCCCTTTGGCGATTACCGATGCCTTTTATGTGACCAACGCATTGGGCGCCCCACAGTTGACTATAGTGGAAGAGATAAAACAGAGCGAAATACATGTAACGGTAAAAGATGACCGCTCATTGAAAAAGGCGAATTTGGTAAAGGAACGCCTTAAGCGCCGGGAAGATTCCCGTATACGTAAGATAATAGCCGATATTCCTACTTCTTTGACCAACACTGTAAAAGTAAAGACCCAAAGTATATTTGGTAGAAGGGGCTATTCCATCGGGCATTACGCGGAAGTCGTAAGGGCCGATCTTTTGGTCATGAACGCACCAACTAAAATAGGATTGCTGGACCGTATTTTCAAACATGATCTGGAACATATTCTTTCGGACCTGCCAACTGACCTTTTAATCATTAGAAGATAACCATTGTCTGTAAAAAACAACAAAACGAAGAACTTCACCAAGGTACTGCCCAAGAATATTTTTGCGGGTTTCGTGGTCTCCTTGATTGCATTGCCTTTAGGCCTTGGTTTGGCCTTGGCCAGTGAGGCACCACCCATATCCGGAATTATCGCGGCAATAGTCGGTGGTCTGGTAACCTCGATTATAGGAGGCGCCAATATAACCATCACCGGACCCGGAAATGGCCTGGTCATCGTACTCCTTGGGACCATAACCACACTAGGTGCGGGGGATATGCACCAAGGGTTCCTATATACGTTGGCTGCCATAGTGGTATCCGGTATTCTAATGGTACTCTTGGGGTTCATAAAAATGGGGCGTATGTCCGACTTTTTTCCGGCTTCTGCCATTGAGGGTATGTTGGCTGCAATCGGCTTGGGGATCTTTGCCAAGCAATTTCATATTATGATCGGCCATAATAATGAAAAAGGAAGCATCATAAGCTTGTTGGCCCAAATCCCCAATGGGATTCTCGATATTTTCCAGAATTTTGACCTATCTACTGTCGTTGCTGCAATAATAGGGGTTGTGAGCCTTTTGATCATGGTTTTTTACTCTAAGATCAGGAATAAATATTTTCAATTGATACCGGCACCTATGTGGATCCTTATTTTGACCATAGGTCTGAGTTACCTTTTGGCCGCCTTGAACATACCTTATCCGTTGGATGGATCCTATTTGATCAACATTCCCGACAATGTGGTGTCCAACCTGGCTTTCCCTGATTTTTCCAAGGCCTTTCACTTTGATTTTATAGAAGCGGTAATCGCCATTACATTGATAGCAAGTATCGAATCGTTATTGAGCATAAAGGCCGTTGACAAACTAGACCCCCAAAGCAGGAGGTCCGACGTGAACAAGGATTTAAAATCACTTGGTATCGCTACAGCCTTGAGTGGGTTTCTAGGGGGGCTTAATGTGGTTACGGTCATCGCAAGGAGCTCGGTCAACGTGAACAACGGAGCTACCAATAGATCTTCCGATTTTTTCCATGCCCTGTTTTTGGTCATTTTCATTTTGCTTTTCCAAGATCAATTACGCAAGATCCCATTAGCTGCATTAGCGGCTATTTTGGTCTATACAGGCTACAAGCTTGCCACACCCAAGACCATTACCAAGATTGCTGGTATTGGAAGGGAACAGATCATTATTTTCTTTGTAACACTTTTGACCACCTTGTTCACAAACCTTATTACGGGTATACTTGCGGGCATTGTCGTAACATTTATCATACACGCCATAATCAATAAGAATATTGCCTTCTTCTTGTCGAACTTGCTTAAACCCAATATCCTTTTGTACAAGGAAAAGGATGAGGGCAACTTTTACGTGAGTGTCAAATACTTTTGCACTTTTGTCAATTTTTATAAGCTAAAGGCAAAATTGGATATGGTTCCTGAAGATCAGGATGTCATTCTCGATTTTTCACTGTGCAACTTCGTCGACCATACGGTTTTGGAAGGATTGGGGAATTATACCGACACCTTTTCCAAGAAAGGGGGCAATATTGAAATCATAGGCTTGGACAAACACGAGACCGATTCGCACCACCCCTTCGCTATTCGTAAGGTTCTTCCGTTGGATAAACTCATGCCTATAGAGCGCTATTTTACAAAAAGACAAAAACTACTGAAATCGACAGCCCATGATTTCAAATTGTCCTATGAGGCGCAAAGAGATACCCAAACTGGGTTTTTAAGTGATTTTGTGTTCTTTAAGAACAGGGACATACCCTATACCTACAATACCTTGATAAACGGGGACAAAAGCTATAAGCTGTGTGATATCGAATTTACCGAAGGTGCATTCATTGCCAAGGAGACCGTTAAAACAACGGTAATGCATATACTACTCGATTTTGATGCCCCTGTTTTTACCTTGGATAAGGAAGGCCTGCTCGATTTCAAATATAGTCTCGCCGGATTTAAGGATATTGAGATTGAAAACCATCCGGACTTTAATAAACGTTTCTTTCTGAGTGGCGAGGATCCGGAAGCCATCTTGTCCCTGTTCTCGGATGACCTGATTCTCTTTCTGGAGAGCCACCCCTATCACCATATAGAATCCAACGGGTCTTCCCTGCTTATTTTAAAGAAGGAAAGGCTATTAAGTGTACAGGAAATAAAGGCCTTGCTCTATTTTGGTCAACAATTCAACGATTTGGTCAAACCGGCACAATAACGCTATCTTTGTTAAAAAGACTTAATAAAAAACAGGAACCACAACAGATAAACCCCACACTTTTATTAATTTGCGCTCTTTATTTCTGGAATAATGACATTATATCCTATTGAGACCGGTAATTTTAAGTTGGACGGTGGTGCCATGTTCGGAGTTGTCCCCAAATCCATTTGGAACAAAACCAACCCCGCCGACAGCAATAACATGATCGATATGGCCGCTCGAAGCCTCTTGGTCGAGGATGGCGATAGATTGATTCTTATCGATACGGGCATGGGAAACAAGCAGTCAGGGAAATTTTTCGGCTATTACTATCGGTGGGGAGACCACTCCATTGATAAATCCCTTGCAAAATACGGCTTTCACCGTGATGATATTACCGATGTGTTTATGACACATCTTCATTTTGACCATTGTGGCGGAAGTATTCAATGGAACAAGGATCGAACAGGTTATGAACCGGCTTTTAAAAATGCCCGTTTTTGGACCAATGAAGAACATTGGCAATGGGCCATTGAACCAAATATTCGTGAAAAATCCTCTTTCTTTAAGGAAAACCTACTTCCCATGAAAGAGAGTGGACAGCTTAAGTTCATAAAAAGGAACGACCGTACCTTCATCGAAGAGTCGGAATTAGGCTTTAGCATACTATTTGTTGACGGACATACCGATAAACAAATGCTGCCCCATATCCAATATAAAGGGAAAACTTTGGTCTTTACCGCTGATTTGATACCCACTACAGGACACATTCCCGTACCGTATGTAATGGGGTATGACACACGGCCATTATTAAGTATGGGGGAGAAACAGGTGTTCATGGACAAGGCCTTGTCCAATGACTACCTCCTTTTCCTGGAGCATGACGCCCACCATCAAATATGTACCCTAAAGGACACACCCAAAGGTGCACGATTGGATAAAATATACACTTTTGATGATCTGTTCGATTGATATGTGATTTATCCATTAAACCTATATTTATACTAAATACTAATCATAAACATTAATTTAATATTCCATACATGACACATAAACTTTACAAGCCGATATTAGGGTTTTTCACGGCAAGCTTATTAATGGGCTGTGGGGCAACCGCCCTGGTCTTGACCCCTGTTGAAAATATTGATTCCATACCGCTAAAGGTGTCGGATATGACCGAAAACCAAAAAAAGTCTTGGAGCCATGCCGATTTGATTACCGATACTATTCCCGGAATGAGTGTTGACAAGGCCTATAACGAGATTATAAACAAGAGAAAGGGTGCCAAGGTTATTGTGGCCGTCCTTGATTCCGGTATAGATCTTACGCATGAAGACCTGGATGATGTTATATGGACCAACAAGAAAGAAAAGGCAGGCAACAATATAGATGACGACAACAATGGCTACATAGATGATATTCATGGGTATAACCTCTTGGGCGAATCCTATGATGAGCAATTGGAGTATGTAAGGATCCTTCGATTGAAAATCGGGGATGCCGATTTACAGGCAGAGGCACAGGCAAAGCTGGACAAGGAATACCCTGAAGCCCTTGCTGGAAAACAACGGTACGAACAGATGTTACAAAGTCTTAAAAATGCCGATGAGGCCGTAAAAAAACATTTGGGGAAATCAGAGTATTCCAAGAAAGACCTTTCCGGTATTAAGACAGAGGATGGGGAAATGCAAAAAAATGTTGCCTTTTTGGCCCAAATGCTCACCTATGCCGATACAATTCCCGAATTTATGGAAAAACTGGAAGGTGGTATAAAGTATTTTACAGATCAATTGAACTACAATCTTAATGTTGATTTTGATGGAAGAAAAGTGGTGGGCGATGACCCCTACAACCTTACAGATACGAAATATGGCAACGGCAATCCCCAGAACAGGGTCGAGGATGAAAGCCATGGAACCCACGTTGCAGGTATTATCGCAGCAGAAAGAAACAATGGTTTAGGAGCCAATGGGGTGGCGAACAATGTAGAGATAATGAGTATTCGTGCAGTACCTAATGGGGATGAATACGACAAGGATATCGCCTTGGGTATACGATATGCCGTTGACAATGGTGCCAAAATCATTAATTGTAGCTTTGGAAAGGCATTTTCCCCTAATGCGGATTGGGTGTATGATGCTATCAAATATGCTGCCTCAAAAGACGTGCTGATCGTTCATGCGGCAGGTAATGATGGTGTTGATCTGGATGACCCCAACAACCCTAATTTCCCAAATGACCAAATAAACAATGGCCCGGAAATTGCGGATAATGTAATTACAGTCGGCGCATTAAATCCAAAGTATGGTTCTGAAATGATAGCCTCTTATTCAAATTATGGGAAAATGAATGTTGATGTTTTTGCCCCAGGCACAGATATTTATTCAACCATACCCCATAATGAATATGAGTTCATGCCCGGCACATCAATGGCTTCACCGGCCGTGGCAGGTGTTGCGGCCTTGGTACGCTCACAATACCCAAAATTAAGTGCTGCCCAGGTAAAGAAAATAATACTTGAATCAGGGCTTAGCACCAAGACCCCTGTTATTTTAGGGGGCGATTCCTCTAAAAGTAGTACTATGGATAAAGTATGTAAGTCAGGCAAAATCGTAAATGCCTACAACGCATTGATCATGGCCAATGCAATGTCCAGAGGAAAATAGAAAAAACCCAAAATATTCATGCAGTCAAGAAAAACAGTGTTTTTTTTAGCCCTATTGGCCTTTGGTATTTTTGTGCAAGCACAAACCCCTAATCCATATTGGCAGCAACATGTCGACTATACTATGGTAGTTGATATGAATGTTGAGAATTACCGATATAAAGGGACACAAAAATTAATTTATACAAACAATTCACCCGATGAACTGTCCCGTGTATACTATCATTTATTCTTTAATGCCTTTCAACCAGGAAGTGAGATGGATATCCGTCTACAGAATATCGTAGATCCCGATGGTAGAATGGTGAAGGAAGGGAAAAGTAGAATAGCTGTTTTAAAACCTGATGAGATAGGGTACTTACACGTATCCTCCCTTACACAAGATGGTGAAGGTGTTACATTTAATGAGGAGGGTACTGTATTGGTCGTAGAATTGGCAAAGCCTGTTCCTTCAGGGGGTAAAACCACTCTTGAATTGGATTTCAATGGCCAGGTACCTGTTATGATACGTCGTTCGGGCCGAAACAATGGGGAAGGTGTAGCTCTCTCTATGTGCCAATGGTATCCAAAATTGGCCGAATATGATTTTGAAGGTTGGCATGCCGATCCCTATATTGCTCGTGAGTTTCATGGGGTTTGGGGTGATTTTGATGTAAAATTGACCCTTGACAAGGATTATGTGATCGGTGGTACGGGGTATTTACAGAATCCACAGGAAATAGGCCATGGGTACGAATCTCCGGGCACCAAAATAAAAAAGGCGAAGGGGAAAACCCTCACCTGGCATTTTAAGGCCCCAATGGTACATGATTTTATGTGGGCCGCAGACCCCGATTATGTGCATGACACTTTAAAAATGAAAGATGGGCCCATACTTCATTTCCTTTATAAAAACGACCCGGAAATTGTTGGTAACTGGAAGAAACTACAACCCAAAACAGCTGAAGTCATGGAATTCTTCAGTAAGAATATCGGAAAATACCCCTACGAACAATATTCTGTGGTGCATGGGGGTGATGGGGGTATGGAATATGCTATGGGCACACTCATTACCGGAAAGCGGAAATTCGGTAGTTTAGTTGGGGTAGTGTCCCACGAAATGGCACACTCATGGTTTCAACAGATATTGGGAACCAATGAAACCAAACACGAATGGATGGATGAGGGTTTCACCTCATTCATATCTACCCTCTGCATGAACAAGGTCATGGGGCAAAACAAGGAAAACCCTTTTGGGAACATATATGATAGTTACCGTAGATTGGCCCTGTCGGGTCAGGAACAGCCCCAGACAACCCATGCCGATCGCTATGACAACAATTTTGCCTATGGGGTTTCGGCCTATAGTAAAGGAGCTATTTTCCTTTCCCAATTGGGTTATATCATTGGTCAGGATAAATTGATGGAGACCCTTAGAAAGTACTTCGATGATTTTAAGTTCAAGCATCCGGTACCCAACGATATCAAAAGAACTGCCGAAAAGGTTTCCGGAATGGAGTTGGACTGGTATTTGGTAGATTGGACACAAACGACCAATACCATAGATTACGGCGTAAAGGAAGTAATTGCAGACGGTACCAAAACCAAGGTAACCCTGGAAAGGATCGGACTCATGCCAATGCCTTTGGATATTCTTGTCGTATATGCCGACGGCACACGTGAAACTTTCTACGCGCCGCTGCGTATGATGCGGGGGGAAAAGGAAAACCCGTACCTAGATATCAAACGTATCGTCATAAATGATTGGCCATGGGCTTATCCAACGTATGAGTTCACAATTGACAGGCCTTTGGGCAATATAAGGGCGATTTTGATCGACCCCTCAAAACTTATGGCCGATGTTGACCTTGGGAACAACCTTTGGCAACCACAAGAATAAACAAGGGATTAATTGGTGTTTCGGGTGGTAACCCTATACCACCAAGTGTTTCCGTACATCTCGGTCTTGGCGGTAAGCTCCCTGTTCTTCATGATAATATGGGTGTCGTCCAATATTCGGTTTCTATAGCCAAAAAGGTGGAAGAACGATCTCGTTGAAAATTGGGCCACCTTGGTATTTACCAATAACGATTCTTTTTCCTTGTTGGCCCAAGAAAGCCCCGGAAGGTAATGCAATAGGCTTACGACCTTGGTTCTTCTAAAGAAGGCCGATAGGTTAAGCACCCATAGCGGTAGTTTTCTAATCAGGAAAAAGCCGTCATTTCCTTTTTTCTGATACAATGGCATAAAGATTATCGTATCTTTTTCGGCTTTGATAAGTCTTTCTTTTTCCGTGGCCAAGGAAGTGCCTTCAGAAATTTCCTCGAAACTCTGGAAACCTTCCATCATCTTGAAATCCTTATCTTCCCCAATATGGTGGCGATAAACAATTTCATAAAAACTCGAATTGTTTGCTGCGGATTTCTGAAGTTGCCCATAATGATCCCCAAAGCCTTTTATTTCATCTTTTTTTAAAAAACCACTATAAGCCATGGCCAGCCAAGTAAATGAAATGCTGTTTTTTATAGCCATTTCCTCGGTATGTTGACCAGACTCGAACCCTAGTGAAACATATCCTTTTTCATTGATATAACTCAATAGTGGCCCGTCTAAATACTCCTCAATGCCCAGAACAATAGGAACAGGGAAAAGTCTTGAGAACCTCCGGTTGATCAATGCATCGTTAATGGTGATAAAAGGAAGGGTCTTACTGGAAGTGGTATGGTAATCGATAAAATAAAAAGGCCCTTTTTCTTTCTCCAAAATACAATGGACGGACCTATGGAGCTCTAACAACTCCTTTTCCTCAACCAATAGGTTATTGTTTTCCCGTAACCTTATATTTTTAATGTTGGACTTTATCCAAATCCTATTCAAATCCGTATCCAGATATCTTTTGCCTTCCTGTAGGGCTGGTAAATTTCCTTTTAACGCATAAATACTTCCATAGAAAGTGAATGTCCCATTCCCAAGTTCATCAAGAACTTTTTCAAGGGCGGTTACACCAGCCTGTTCATTCCCATGGATCCCACCGAAAAAAATCAAAGTTGGCCCTGGGTGTTCTCCCTGGATATGACCTATAAGACGTTTGGTCCTTACATCTACTTCAGGGTTACGGGTATCGATCATACGTCAAAAATCATTGGAAGTGATAATACCAACAAGTTTTTCATCCCGTACTACGGGCAGACAATTGACCTTGTGGGTCTGCATAAGGGTCTTGGCTTCTTGCAAGGGGGTATCAGGGTTTACCGTAATCAAATCCCTTTTCATGATATTCTTAATATTCTCCCCATGGTTTTCAGGGGTGTCCAAATACTTGCCAACATCGGTCCATGTCAAAAGCCCGACAAGAGACATATTGTTGTCTATAATCGGCATATGATGTATTCCTTTCCATTGCATCATACGCAATACGAGCTCCAAACTATCATTTTCCAGGGCGGTAATGGTTTTCTGGCTCATGCGCTCATCCACTTTCCTGTTCTTTTTGGGAATTTTGAACTCATCCCCTCTTGGTAACAGCCATGCATCAATGACATAACCTTTTTGTTGCCTTTCATAAATGGTGGCAGCCAATATCTTTAAGGCATCAATGGATTTGTACTCTTTCTTTAATTTTCTATACCCTTCAATCATCCAACGAGACCCATTTGTTGATTGTACCCGGTTTTTGATGATCTTTAAGTAATATTCAGCATCTTTAGGGGCAACGTTCATACTGTACAATCCCCTATATGCCATTGGCAGCAAGTGGTCCAGAATAAGGTCATGGCTGGATATTAATGTGTTGCCCCAATAAAATTGGGCGGCCATTCCGTACCTGGCGGCATTAAAGAAGTTGCTTTTGACATCCTTAAATTCCATTTTAGTATGAATATTGTCAAACTCCTTTGGTCTACCTTTCATAAGACCGACCCAGAACATCATATTCGCCATTTCATCAGCAGTAGAGGGCCCTGCCGGCAAATATCTGTTTTCCAAACGTATATGGGGTTTTCCGTTGGTAGTGCCATAACACAACCTGTTCCATTTATATATAGTCCCATTATGAAGTTTAAGTGCCTTTAATTGGGGGATGTTCCCTTGCTCTAATTCGGTAAGGCTATCGGCATCAAAATCGGAAGTAAGTATGCTTCTAAAACGAATCACGGAATCCTTGAAGAAATCGACGACAGACCCTTCTACCCATTCATTTCCAAAACCTACCCTGGATTCCCTTTCGTTCATCATAAAAGTACTGGCCCTTGTATCAACACTTTGCGTAAAAAGGGCAATTCGGGATTCCTCCCATAACTCACGGCCCATTAATAATGGTGAATTGGTACATATTGACAATACTGGACCGGCAATGGCCTGGGCCCAATTGTATGTGTCGGCAAAATCACCCGGGTCTATTTGCAAATGGGTCTGAAAACTGGTATTACAGCCTTCACATAAAATGGAATCATGCTTGAAATTAAGTTCATCAACACCTTTTATACGAAGTTCAATATTCTCTTTCCTAATCTCGGTAATAGCCTCGTTTAAAACTCGGTACCGCTTTAAAGGAGTCATATAGGGCAACTCCATGTGCTTCTTCCTTATGGTAGGCAATATACCTGTAAGTACCAATTTAGTATTATATTCATGGGCAACCTCTTGTGCCTGATCTAGCAGATCGTTCAATTTACTGTGCAACTCGGAGAAACATTCCCCCTTGAGCTCCAAAGGATCTAGGTTGATCTCTAAATTATATAGGGCCAACTCAGAAGTAAAATGCTTCTTATCCAGCCTTTCCAATATTTTATCGGCATTCCTGGCAGGCTCCCATTCCTCGTTAACCAAACAAAACTCTTGTTCTATCCCTACCCTGGAAATATCGTTATCAAACATACCCTTCCCGACCATCAACTCCAGGGCCTTTATGTCGGCCATAAGATTTTTCAAGTACAGTCCTTTCTTGGGGTTGCCAATTAATTTTTCAACATTCAATTCTCCCATTGTAATTATATTAAAGTCCGCAAGTTATTCCAAAAGCAGGTATTATCCCATACAAGATAGAATCTTTTGTCTTGAAGGCAAATGAAAATTGCCATAAAAACCAATACAGTGATTTTTCTTTACTTTTGTAGTGTGGCATAAAGAATGCCCTAAAATACATAAATCAGGGGTTTCCCTATTTAGCCAGAATATCATTAAAAAAGCAGACAACCTAGTAGAACATAGCTTTTCATTTCCGAAAAAAGAAAAGTTAAAGAGTAAAAAGTTGATAGAACAACTTTTTAAAGAGGGGAGACACCTCAGTGGGTACCCTTTAAAATTACTTTATCTGAAGTTGGATTCCCCTGTGGATGGCCGGATCAAAACCGGGGTGGCCGTTCCAAAGAAAAACTTTAAAAGCGCAGTCAAAAGAAACCGCATAAAAAGGTTGTTGCGCGAATCATACCGTCTTAACAAAGAAGTTGTTTTTAACAATAGCGAAGGAAATTTTGCATTTCTAATTTTATACCTTGGTAAAGAAATGCCCAGTTTTCCGACAATAGAAAAAAGCATGAAAAAAACACTTCAAAAATTCCTAAAAAAAACCGATAATGCGAAAGATGATTAAGAAAAAGGTGTTAGTGCCAATATTAGCGATTACCTTTTTACTCGTTGGTAGTGGTTTCAAAAGTGATTTTTTCGAAATAGCAAAACAGATAGAGATATTCACTACCCTGTTCAAAGAACTTAACATGAATTATGTGGATGAGACCAATCCCGCTGAATTGATGAACTCAGCCATCAAGAACATGTTGGATGAATTGGACCCCTATACCAAATTCTTGAATGAACAGGATGTAGAGACCTACAAAATCAATAATGCCGGTGAATACTCCGGTATAGGGGCATTGGTACGTTCTTATAATAATCGCTTATTGGTCATAGAACCCTACAAGGACTACCCTGCGGACAATGCCGGGTTAAAGGCTGGGGATGAAATTGTTAAAATCGGGAATACCAATGTTTCGGATTTTGATGATAATGCCAGTGAACTTCTAAGGGGGGCCAATAATTCTGAAGTGGCAATTACCTACAAAAGACAGGGCAAGATCAATACCACATCAATAAAAAGAGAGGCCATTGAAGTTGATGCCGTTCCTTATTATGCCATGGTAGACGAAAAAACAGGGCTTATCGTTCTTTCGAAATTCAATGCCAAAGCCTCATCACAAACCAAGTCAGCACTCCTTGACCTAAAAGGAAAAGGGGCTGAAAAGATAATCTTGGACCTACGTGGAAACCCAGGCGGGTTATTGTCAGAGGCCATTAATATAACAAACCTCTTTGTTCCCAAAGGGGAATTGATAGTCACCACAAAATCAAAGGTAAAAAAGTTCAACTCAGAATACAAGACCAAGAAAAAACCGGTAGACACCGAAATACCCTTGGTCGTCTTGGTAAATGGGAATAGTGCCTCGGCAAGTGAAATCGTATCCGGAAGTCTTCAAGATCTGGATCGTGCTGTTATTATGGGGGCACGGAGCTTTGGGAAAGGGTTGGTGCAAAGACCATTAAAACTCACCTATGGCACCCAGTTGAAAGTGACCATAAGCCGCTACTACACCCCCTCGGGAAGGTGTATACAGTCCTTGGATTATTGGAATAAGGATGAAAATGGCAATGCCGTTCGGCAAACACGATTCAACGAGTTCAAAACAAGAAACGGCCGCAAAGTAGAAGATGGTGGTGGGGTATTGCCCGATATCCTGATTGATGAACTAAAGACGAATTCCTTATTGAAGGCCTTGGAGAAAAACAATGTTATTTTTGATTATGCCACAAACTACCATTATAGGAACTCCCTTGAGCGTTTGGGTGATTTTACTTTTTCAGATGCGGATTTCGATGCGTTCAAAACCTTTGTGACCCAAAGTAATTTTGCCTATGAGACAAAAACCGAAAAAGCCCTAAAAGAAGCCATGTCCGTCGAAAATGATGCTGTTTTGGGTAATGCTGTCCAAGAAAGCTATAAATCCCTGTTGAATGAAATCGAAAAAAGCAAAACCATTGCCTTGGATAAATACAAGAAAGAGATCAAGAAAAAATTAGAAGACGAGATCATCAAAAGATATTTTTATAGGGAAGGGTTGTTCACCTACTACCTAACCCATGATGAAGCCATACTCGCTGCAAAGGAATTGCTGGCCAATGAAAGTAAGTACAGGGGTATTTTACAATAAAGTGAAATTGAAGTTCCGGGTTCCGTTTTATAAAATTGGTTTACATGAAATAAACGTACCTTACAGGGTATCATATAACCTGATGGGATAAATATAAGGATGGATCGACCACTGTTTTCAAGTTTTATATCACATATCGGCCATATTTTGGGTTGTAAGGTTATAAAGATAGAAACAGTTTCTGGCGGCGATATATCAAAAGCCTATAAAATATATACCCGGACACATCGGTTTTTCTGCAAGGTGAACGAGAACCCTTCCGCACTGCAAATGTTCAATACGGAAAAAGCCGGGCTTGAACATATAGAACACACCAAGACCATAAGGGTGCCCGAAATACTCGGTTGTGGTCAACACAGGGGCATTTTTTATCTTTTGATGGAATTCATTCCCTCTAAAAGTGCCGACTCCAAAGCTTTCGAAACCCTTGGGCATCAATTGGCAAAAATGCATTCCTTTCCCGTAGGGAATTCCTTTGGATGGCGGCAGGACAATTTCATTGGAAGCTTGGCACAATCGAACAAAAACCATCCGGACTGGTCACAATTCTATGTACAGGAACGCTTGTTGCCCCAACTTAAAATGGCCAATGAAAAACGGTTGTTGGACTTTGACGAAATTCCTTCCGAAAATAAGCTCGTTAAAGGATGCCAACAATTCTTTACCAATACAACTCCCTCTCTACTCCATGGCGATTTATGGAGTGGCAATTACCTTATCGACAACCAAGGAATCCCTTACCTCATCGACCCAGCGGTATACTATGGGCATCATGAGGTGGATATTGCCATGACAAAACTCTTTGGAGGTTTCGGATCCTTTTTTTATAAGGCTTATTCAGAAGGTTTTCGAGAGATAGAGGGGGTTAAGGAACGTACTGAGATATACCAACTATACTACTTGTTGGTTCATTTGAATTTGTTTGGAAACCCATATTCTTCCCCTGTAAAACGCTTATTGAAAAAGTATTTTGGTTGACCATAAGTAATATGTGGTGGTTCAATCCTTGAATATTGGAGTATCGGCCAGATTGATCAACCTATCCTCCTTTTCTTTTAATATCCTATTTGTGCGTAAATAACGATTCAGGTTCCAGTCATCAAAATTAGGGGCTTTAGGATCCATACTACTGATACGTACCATTTCAGAAGAGTGTATAAACTCATTATTACCGATCCACATACCAACATGTACTACCTTTTCCGGGGTAGAGTCAGTGGCTTTTCGACCAAAGAACAACAAATCACCTTTTTCAAGATTATCAAAATTCTTGACTGAATCGATAGGTTTTCCTGTATGGGCCTGTTGGGAGGCATCCCTTGGAACAACCATACCGTTCAAGAAATAAATGGTTTTGGTAAAACCACTACAATCGGCCCCTTTGGTAGAGGTTCCCCCCCACAGATAAGGTATGCCCATTAATTTTTTGGATGTCTCCACCAAGGAATCAGCCGTTGGGTCCAAATCCTGTAACCATTGATCATAATCCTGTGCTTCGCGCTTATCGACATATGCGATTCTGCCATCTGGGTATTTCACTTTATAGAACCCTTTATCTTCCCCTAATTTTTCAATAACGGCCCCAGCCACAATATCGGATACCCTTTGTGAACTTTTATCGGTCATTGAATACGTATGCCCATAGGTCTTCGTAAATATGACCTTCTCGGAAGTTTTCCACTGGTTTGCCGAAATGGAATCCATTAATTGAATACCACCACTATCGACCCATGAAAGATATTGGTCCGGTGTTTGTATCAAATACCAACCATCTGACTTTTTATAGACCTTGACCGGTGTGCCCAAAGTGGCTTGGGTGGCCAATTCAGCGGAATGTTTTGGCTGGCTGCGCAGATTGGCTACAGAAATCCTAATAATCGCCTGGGTTTTCCCTTCTAGATCCTTGGTTGGCAATGTTTGGATACTATCGATGAAAACAACATTTTCAGAAGACAACCTGGTTTTTAAGGCATCAATGGCATTCGGCAGGTTGCTTTCCCCTTTTAAAATATATGTATCGTTCCCCTTGATTGCCTTTATATCAAAAAGTGCCACCCGTTTGTCCGGGGCAACCTCTTTTTTTACTTCATCTATTTGCTTTTGCAATAGGTTGTCCAACCTTTTATCCTCCTTCCCACATCCTTGGAATATCAATAAAAATACAAGAACACAGTTAAAAACACGTCTATAGGGCATACATCGAAATTTTATCCAAAAATAGGCAATAAATGATTTTTATTCTTCCAATTTCTATAGGTTACAGGAATGAGGGGATAAATGTTTCTTTCTTTTACCCTGTTTTTACCTAATTTAGCCCCCGATGGAAAAACTAAAGGTCATAGAACTTTTTGCAGGTGTTGGTGGTTTTCGTTTGGGGCTTGAAAATGCTGGTAACTACGAGGTTGTTTGGTCGAACCAATGGGAACCTTCTACCAAAACCCAACACGCATCAATGGTCTATGAGGCTCGATTTGGTAGTCAAAACCACTGCAATGAGGATATTTCCGAAGTCAAGACCACTGATATTCCCGATGCGGATCTTTTGGTAGGTGGTTTTCCCTGTCAGGATTATTCCGTGGCAACAACCTTACAGAACTCCAAAGGACTGATTGGTAAAAAGGGAGTATTGTGGTGGTCTATACATCGTATTCTATCGGGGAAAAAAAAACCGCCCGGATACCTTTTTCTCGAAAATGTAGATCGACTGTTAAAATCCCCCTCAACCCAAAGGGGTCGCGACTTTGCCCTTATGCTCAAAAGTTTGGATGATTTGGGCTATGCCGTGGAGTGGCGGGTGATAAACGCCGCTGATTACGGTATGCCGCAACGGCGTAGACGTATATTCTTCCTTGGTTACCATAAATCCACTCCCCTATACAAGGCTTTGAAAAAAGCGAATAAAAAAGAATGGATTGCCCAACAAGGTTCCATAGCGAACGCTTTTCCTGTTCAAAACACTTTGGAGCACTACAACCAATTCATTATAAAAGGGAGCTTGGTTGAAATTTCAGAAGAATTCAACCAAGGTAAAAAGCTATCCCCTTTCGCCAATACAGGGGTAAGTATCAAGGGGGAGGTTTTTACGGCAAAGACCCATCCTAATTATGATGGGCCACGAACAGTACTTGCCGATGTACTTCAAAATGGGGAGGTTTCCGAGGATTTCTATATTCCTTCGGATGAATATCCTAAATGGGGTTATTTAAAAGGGGCCAAAAAGGAAGTACGGACTGCAAAAAGCGGTTTTGAATATAATTATAGTGAGGGAGGAATGATTTTCCCCGATGCATTGGATAATGCCTCACGCACCATTATTACCGGTGAAGGGGGGAAAGCTCCGTCTAGGTTCAAACATGTTATAAAGACCCCTAAAGGACTTCGGCGTTTGACCCCTATAGAATTGGAGCGCTTGAACATGTTCCCGGACAACCACACCCAATTGAATGGCATTTCGGATACCAAACGCGCTTTTTTTATGGGCAATGCCCTAGTGGTCGGTGTGGTGGAACAAATCGCAAAAATACTGTTTGATAAAATCAACAGCTAAATCGTGGACGATAAAAGCCTTTTTAAAAGTGATCTGCAGAAAGAAAAACAACTTGCCGCCCTTTTAGATTCAATGTATAGGAACAACTTGAAATTCTATGGTTTTGAACGGGTATCCGATTTAAATCTACAGCTACAAGGCGTTGACCTGGTCCTGACCCAAAAACACAACCAAAAAAGATTCTTTATTGATGAGAAGGCCCAATTGGATTATGTAAATGAGGACCTGCCCACTTTTGCCTTTGAAATCAACTATCGGAAAAACGGAAAAAGAAAACAAGGGTGGCTTTATGATGCTTCAAAGAAAACCGATTTCTATGCCTTGGTTACGGCCATCTATTCCGACAAACCCCAAACATATACCTCCTGTAAGATCACTTTTGTAAACCGGCGCAAACTTCTTGGACTATTGACGACCAGAAAACTCTCCCAAAAACGTTTGGAAGATTATCAGGGGAAATCCAATGGTAAGCACGGTAAACTTAAAATAAACGAACTGGATCCCTATTCGGAAGGTTACCTCTATTCCTCGACCCAAAACAAGGTGGAAAAACCATTCAATCTAATATTAAAACTTGATTTCCTGGTTGAAAATGGTATTGCCAAACGTTTTGTCTAAGTGTTTTTACATACCGTATTTGGAATCCCTCCCTTATAAACCACCTGATGGGCCCTATTGATCAATCCGGTTTTCATGTTTCGTTGGCCATTGTCATTCTGTTTTAAAATATAAACCAAAATCCGTCTCAAATCATTACTTTTAAACACATTTTTATAAATACACAAAATCAATGCGTTTATCCAGGTCCATTACTACAACAGTCGCTTATTTAAGTATCATAACCATATGCTTTTCCCAAAAAAAGGAACAAAACCTACCATACAAGGATAGTACTTTGGATGTTAGGCTCCGTGTGAAAGACCTATTGGGCCGTATGACCTTAGAGGAGAAAATATCACAAATGAATATGTTGTCGCTTTCTAAATTGGAATTTGATAATAACGAAAATGTAACTGCCGAATCCTTACAATCCTTATTCCAAGGACAAAGTATAGGGTGTCTGGAAAGTCCGTTCATCGGTGTGGATCAAATAGCCAATTTTTCCGAGGCAGCGGACAACTATCTACGGAACGAAACAAGACTTGGTATCCCTGCCATTCAAATAGCGGAATGTCTCCATGGCCAATTGGCCTTTGGGGCTACTATTTTTCCGCAGGCCATTGCACAGGGGAGTACCTGGAATAAGGAATTGATCCAAAAAATGAGTTCAATGATCGCTTATGAGGCCAGCTTATCAGGAGTTGACCAAGCTTTATCACCTCTTTTTGATTTGGCTAGGGATCCAAGATACGGTAGAGTCGAAGAATGTTATGGGGAAGACCCGTTTCATGTAGCGGAGATGGGAAAATCCTTTGTAATTGGCATGCAAGGAGATCCAAAGGTTACAAAAAACCATATACCGGACAATAAGCTTATGTGTACCGCGAAACACTTTGTCGCCTATAGCACACCGGTTGCAGGCATTAATCTGGGACCAAATAATGTTGGCCCAAGGGATTTAAGGAACCTACATCTATATCCGTTTAAAAAGGTAATACAAGAAGCGAACATCTATTCGGTTATGCCAGCTTATAATGAAGTAAATGGTATTCCGCTGCATAGCAATGAATACCTTATGAAAGACATTCTTCGCAAAGAATTGGGTTTTAAAGGGTATGTGTTCTCCGATTATGAGGCTATATGGATGTTAGAGCATTTTCATAAAGTGACCCACGACAAGAAAGAAACCGCTATTGGTGCCTTACAAGCAGGTATTGATCTTGAGGCACCAAAGCCCTATGCATTTTCAGAATTGGCAGAACTCATTAAAAAAGGAAAAATAGATGTTTCTTTGATAGACCAAGCAGTAACGAACATTCTTACTGCAAAATTCAAGGCAGGTCTTTTTGATAAACCTTATACCGCCCCTAAAAAGGTATCTGCCAAGGTTCACTCCCAAGAAGCGAAAAACCTGGCACGTGAAGTTGCCGAGGAATCTATCATACTTCTAAAAAACCAAAATAACATATTGCCCTTAAGAACTTCCAACCTAAATTCCATCGCTGTTATAGGTCCCAACGCAAATCAGGTCCAATATGGGGACTATAGTGCCACCAAGGACAATGCTTCCGGTATAACCATATTGGAAGGAATAAAAAACCATGTAAGGAATACCGTTAAAGTGAACTACGCCGAAGGTTGTGGCATTACTAGTCTCGATAACAGTAATATCCCTGCAGCTGTGGCCGTGGCAAAACAAAGCGATGTTGTTGTTTTGGTCGTCGGGGGAACCAGTATGACCTTGTCAGGTATTGGCTGGGGAAAAGATATTCCCGGGGATTATGCAACCTCAGGTGAAGGGTTTGATAGAACCACCTTAACACCGCCCGGTATTCAACCAGAACTGATCAGGGCCATATATGAAACCGGCAAACCTATAATATTGGTCATGGTCCACGGGCGCGCCTATTCCATTGCCTGGGAAAAAGAACATATCCCCGCCATTGTAGAGGCATGGTATCCTGGGGAAGAAGGTGGCAATGCCATTGCGAATATCCTTTTTGGGAAAGTGAATCCGTCAGGTAAATTACCCGTATCAGTGCCCAAAAGTGTTGGCCACGTACCAACTTTTTACAATACAAAACCTTCAGGAAAGGGTTTTTATTACCAAAGGGGAACAAAAGAAAAACCAGGTAGGGATTATGTGTTTTCCTCCCCGGATGCCCTTTTTCCCTTTGGTCATGGATTAAGTTATACCCAATTCGAATATTCCAATTTAAAAGTTGGAAATACCGGACTCGATACGAATGGACCTATCCATATTTCCATGGATATCAAAAACATTGGGGAAATGAAAGGGAAAGAAGTTATACAGGTTTATATCAATGATAAAATCAGTTCGGTTACCACTCCTATAAAAGTCTTGAAAGAATTCAGGAAGTTGGAATTAAAACCGTCTGAAACCAAGAAAGTTGAGTTTTACATACCAATTGATGAACTTGGTTTATGGAATAAAAACATGGACTATATGGTAGAGCCAGGGGAGTTCGACATTATGGTAGGAAGTTCTTCTGAAGATATACGCCTTACCAAAACCATATTGATCGACTAGGTAAAATTTCAATCACCAATAAATCAATTATTCGTATTCAATATTGGTTTTTCAGCATTCCGATATGCGGAATACCATCTTCCAAATATCCTTCCCCGATTTCCTTAAAACCAAGGGAGCTGTAGAATTTTATAAGATAGACCTGTGCTGAAATCTTAATGGTGGTCTCGTTGAAGTGTTCTTTAATAGCTTTTATGGAAGCGATCATTATCTCATTGCCATAACCGTATTTCCGTTCAGATTCCTTTACCACCACACGGCCAATACTGGCCTCTTCAAAGTAATCACCTGCCTTGAATATCCGGGTATAGCTTACTATTCTATTATCATTGGTTCCCAAAACATGTAGGGCTTTTTGATCCTTACTGTCCAAGTCTTGGTAAACACAATCTTGCTCAACCACAAAAACCTCGGATCGCAATTGAAGGATACCGTACAACTCTTCCAAAGAAAGATCCTCAAACTTTTTTATGTAAATGTTCATTTTCAATCTTGTACGATAATCTGTTTTGCATCACATTTACCAAACTCAGGCTGAATGTTCACGTGGTTTATTCCAAAATTATGGGATACCTCATCTTCTATTTTACCCAGTATTATATCAAATTCGGAAAGTTTAATGTCCTTTATAAAATCAATATGGGCCTCAAGATGTACCTCTTCCTCATTCAATTGCCAAATATGTACATGGTGAACATTCTTAATGGGGTAGATCTTACTAATGGTATCTATAATTTGTTGGACATGGATGTTACTTGGTGTAAATAACATGAGAACCCTTGTAGATTCCTTAAGTAAATCATACCCCATATATATGAGATAAAGGGCAATCACCAAGGTCAATACTGGATCCACCCAGTACATTTTAAAGAATTTCATTAAAAAACCTCCGATCAGTACCGCAACAGAAGCCAACATATCGGTCAATAAATGTAGATATGCAGATTTCATGTTCATGTTGTTATCCGTATGTTTTTTCAATAATAATACACTAAATCCATTAGCTGAAATTCCCAATAGGGACATCCAAATAACCAAGTTGGATTCTATTTCAATAGGATCTATAAACCTAAAAATAGCCTCCTTTATAAAAAAAACAGCTATTACCATCAACGTTGCGGCATTTACAAAAGCAGCAATTATCTCTGCCCGTTTATAACCGAACGTTCTATTGGTACTAGCCTCTTTTTTTGAAAGTACAGTAGCTACATAACTCACTATCAATGATAAAACATCACTAAAATTATGCAATGCATCTGACAACAGGGACAAACTCCCCGAGATCAACCCCCCTATAACCTGGGAAACAGTAATAATGATATTAAGGAATATGGATATTAAGAGGTTTTTTCCCTTTAGGTCTGTATGTGAATGCGAGTGCGAATGTCCGTGGTTATGTGCCATAATAGGGTAAATAAGAAGTTTGATGGACCTTTTCCATCAAATTACAATAAATACAAAGCTGCTTTCTATGAACAAGGTATCTTTTCAATACGTCTTTCATGCCTACCTCCCTCAAATCCCGTTTTTAAAAATACCTTGACCATATCCAATGCCTGTGGTAAGGATATATATCTTGCCGGTAAACTTAAAATATTAGCATCGTTATGTTCCCGTGCCAATTGGACTATTTCCTTGTTCCAACATAGGGCACATCTAATCTTTTGGTGTTTATTTGCCGTCATTGAAGCCCCATTGCCACTACCACATATAATAATACCATAATCCACTTTACCTTGTTCAACATCTTCTGCTACAGGATGCACAAAATCCGGATAATCAACACTGTCCGTATCGTGGGTTCCATAATTTGTAACCTCTATATCCATCTGTCTTAAAAGTCCGATTATGGCCAACTTATATTCTGTTCCCGCATGATCGTTACCTATAGATATTTTCATGATTATAAGATAAGAGTGGATTTTATACAAATGTACAAATACATTATTAGCCACAATAATAAAGGATCTATTACGTTAATGGTATCATAATACGTAAAATAAAATTGTTACTATCTTCCTAATATCCTTTATTAACTTGTTCATAATTAAGTTGAAAAAAGTGATATTTAAATTTTGTTATTATATATACTTTTCGCCTTACGAAACATTGCTTTAAAAAAATAATTTACTTCTAAGAAAATAACAAAAAGATATTAAGTTGAATCTTTTCATAGTTAACAATAAATCAACTTATACTTATCAATAAATCAATGTTGAAATAGGTTATCAATAATCGTTGATAATATTTGTAACCATCTGATTAAGTCCGATTAAGATGAAAATTATTTTGTGATAAGTTGTAGATAAACTGTTTTAAGGGTAAAAACCTATTTTTTGATTGTTTTTTTTGAACCATTATCAACAAGCTATCATAAACAACATTATTTTTAAAATTCATAAAAAGAAAAATATATTATATGTTATATATGTTGATAACCTTGATTAAGGTGAAATAAATTTTAAGAAGGGATATAGGATATAGGTTATGGATTATAATTTGTAATTTTCAACCCAAATAGGATTTTTAATGTCAAAGAATAAAAAACAAGCAAGAAACCACAGAATAAACGAAATAACAAAAGGGATTTTCACAGTACTTGAAAAAGACCCTAAAAAATCATTTACATATAAACAGATTGCCGAAAGAATAGGTGTTACCGATACGAATGAACGCAATCAATTGATAAGACGACTTGCCCAACTTAAAGAGAAAAAGAGGATTTTAGAAGAGAAACGAGGTCATTTCAAGGCTGTACCATCAACGAAGACATACCATACAGGTAGGGTGGATATTACAGGTAGGGGCAATGCCTATATTATTGTGGAAGGAATAGATGAAGACGTTTTTGTCCCCTTCAATAAACTGAACAAAGCCTTTCATAAAGATATTGTCGAGGTTTATATTTTTCCAAAAAGGAAAGGTAAAAAATTGGAAGGGGAGATTATCCGGGTAGTTGAAAGAAACAAAACCAGTTTTGTAGGTATTGTTGATATGCAAAAGACCTTTGCCTTTATAAGACCTTCCGATTTTAGAATGTATACCGATATATTCGTTCCAAAAGATAATATAAAGGGAGCTGAAAACGGTGATAAGGTGGTAGTTGAAATTACAGAATGGCCAGATAATAAAGACTCCCCTTTTGGTACCATTACCAATGTATTGGGAAAACCAGGTGAACACCAAACCGAGATACATTCCATTTTGGCCGAATATGGTCTACCTTATGAATTTCCATATAAGGTCGAACAATATGCCAATGCACTGGATACAGCTATAAAACCCGAAGAAATAGCCAAAAGAAGGGATATGAGAAAGGTTTTGACCTTTACCATAGATCCCAAGGATGCCAAGGATTTTGATGATGCCTTATCATTTGAAGTACTTGATAATGGCAATTATGAAATAGGAATACATATTGCCGATGTTTCCCATTACCTACAACCGGATACCTTGTTGGATGAAGAAGCTTACAATAGGGCAACTTCTGTATATCTTGTAGATAGGGTGGTACCCATGTTGCCCGAAGTATTGTCCAATAATGCCTGTTCATTAAGACCGAATGAAGAAAAATATACTTTTTCCGCCATTTTTGAACTCAATGGGAAGGCACAGATACAAAACCAATGGTTTGGTAGAACCGTTATAGATTCCGATGAACGATTTGCTTATGAAGAAGCCCAGTACATTATTGAGAGTGGTAATGGCGATATACCAAATGAAATATCCATTAGGGGAAATGCCTATTCCGTTTCCAAGGACGTAGTAACGGCAACCGTTACTATGGACAAGTTGGCCAAGATAATGAGGGCCAAAAGAATGGATCAAGGTGCTATTTCCTTTGATAAGGTAGAGGTTCGTTTTAATTTGAATGAAAACAACGAACCTGAAAGTGTTTATTTTAAGGAAAGCATGGATGCCAATAAGTTGATTGAGGAATTTATGTTGTTGGCAAACCGTAAAGTGGCAGAGTTCATAGGTAAACAAAAACCAAGGAAGACCTTCGTATACCGAACACATGCCAATCCCGATGAAGATAAGTTGATAGCCTTGAACTCTATTATTTCAAGATTCGGGCATAAGCTCGATTTTAAGGATAAAAAATCAATCAGTGATTCTTTAAACCAGCTTTTAGAGGATGTAAAAGGCCAAAAAGAGCAGAATTTGGTAGATACTTTGGCTATTCGTAGTATGAGTAAGGCAATATATACCACAGATAATATTGGCCATTATGGTTTGGCCTTTGATTATTATACACATTTTACCTCCCCGATACGAAGATACCCCGATGTAATGGTTCATCGTTTATTGCAGCATTATCTAGATAATGGCAAATCGGCCAAAGAAGAAATTTATGAAGATAAATGCAAGCATTCCTCAAATATGGAAAGTTTGGCATCCAATGCAGAGAGGGATTCTATTAAGTATATGCAGATAAAGTTTATGCAAGACCATCAAGACCGTGAATTTGTTGGTGTTATTTCAGGGGTTACCGAATGGGGTATCTATGTAGAGATTATAGAGAATAAGTGTGAAGGAATGGTCCGTACCCGTGATATAAAAGGTGATCATTATATCTTTGATGAAAAGGAATACGTTATTGTTGGCAAACGTACCAATAAAACATATCAATTAGGGGATGAGGTTGTTGTTATGGTAAAGAATACCGACTTAATAAAACGTCATCTTGACTTTTCACTCATCGGAAAGAACGAATAAATTCGTTTTTTGGAATAGAATTTGTTTAAGTTAGTAAGAAAATACCTAAAAACTAAAACAATGAAAAATTTAGTTGGTCTTGTGCTGCTCTTATTTCTTTGTCAGATGGCAGTTGCACAAGACAATAAAATTACCCAAGATATACAGCCATTCTCAGAATTGAAAGTATTTGATGGTTTATCCATTAATTTGATAAAATCTGAAGAAAACAAGGCTATTATAACTGGTGTGAATACTGATAACGTAGTTATTGTAAATAATAATGGGGTACTGAAGATTCGCATGCAGATTACAAAGATATTCAGTGGTTATAGAACATTCATAGATTTATATTATACAGATAAAATTTTAGTGGTCGATGTTAATGAAGATGCTAGGGTTTACTCTAAGGATGGCATTGACCAGGATGTTTTGGAACTTAAGGCACAAGAAGGCGGTGAATTGGATATCAATGTCAAGGTTGAACAGCTATTGATCAAAGCTGTCACCGGAGGGACCATTAAAAGTTCAGGTAGTGCGGATTTACAGGATATAGCAATAAATACCGGGGGTATTTATGAAGGGAAGGGATTAATCACTAAATTTTCAACCATTAATGTGAATGCCGGATCTAGGGCAGAGATTTATGCTACAGACTATGTAAAGGCATCCGTTAAGGCCGGCGGAGAGGTATTGGTCTACGGTAATCCCAAAAAAATGGAGGAAAAAACAATATTTGGAGGTATAATAACTAGAATGTAAAGGCATAGATGTTAGACGATATTCAGGCAGCGGTTCCACTGGGTTTTTTATTAAGTTTTATGATCGGGCCTGTTTTTTTCGTTCTTCTAGAAACCAGTGCCGTAAAAGGTTTTAGGGCAGCTTTATCTTTTGATTTGGGTGTTATCCTTGCCGATATTGTTTTTTTGACGGTAGCTTATTTTAGTAGTTTTCAATTATTGGAAAACTTAAGCAATCAACCTGGTCTTTATGTTTTTGGTGGGGTTATATTATTGGTTTATGGTCTTACTACATATTTTAAGAACGATATAAAAAAAGAAAAACCATCATTAAGGACCAAGAAGAACAATTACCTAGGTTTATTTGTTAAAGGTTTTTTATTGAATTTCATCAATATAGGTGTACTTGTATTTTGGTTGGGGATAATTATAGTGGTCGGACCAAGTTTGGATAATGACCCAAACCGTATTGTTGTTTTCTTTGCGACCATGCTTGCAGCCTATTTGACAACCGATATTTTCAAGATTTTATTGGCGAAGCAGTTAAAACGCAAATTGACCTATAAAAGAATTTCTAGAATAAAGAAATTATTGGGTATTATATTGATTATTTGTGGTTTGGTACTTATAACCAAAGGCTTTTTACCCAAAGACCAATTCAATATCGAAAAAGGCATCGAACAAATAAGGTAATAAAAAAACCTCTTTCATTCAAAGAGGTTTTTTTTGAGGCATCGAACGGATTCGAACCGTTGTACAAGCTTTTGCAGAGCTGTGCCTAGCCACTCGGCCACGATGCCATTTTTGATGGCGCAAATGTAAGACCTTATTTTAAGGTTTCAAAACTTATTGTTTATGATCTTTTTGAGCGTAAAACAACGGTTACCATTTCCACATCACCTCCTATTGGGGGGTTTATTTTAGAAACAGCCAATTTTATTTTATCTACAGGTGTTAATTCCCTAAAGATCCTATCTATGATTTTTTTGGCTGCATGCTCCAATAATTTTGAAGGAATGTTCATTTCTTCCTTTATAATGTGATTGATATGTACATAATCAACAGTGTCTATAAGGTTGTCGGAAATGGCTGCTTTTCTAAGATTTGATTTTAACGAAATATCTACCCGATATTCACTACCTATTATATTTTCTTCGCTCAGACAGCCATGACGTGCATGTACTTTGATGTTTTTTAGTTTGATTGTCCCCATTTGGTTACTTAAATTTTCCGTAAACTTAAATCAATCCAATGAAATCAGAACGTATATTCAATTTATCTTTTAATACGAAGTCTGTAAATGGGCTTGTTGTTCAATAGGTACACCTACAATTACTGATTCCTTGGAAAAGATCCAATCCCAAAGTTATTACATGTGTTCCTTTGCTATATCCGAGGATTTCATTTAATATCACTTGATATGAATATCCAAAATAAAAATTACTCTTCTTAAGCCCCAATATAGGTGCAATATATAATGGGTCACCTATTTGATCGTTCAAAAAACGATATGTTACCCCTGCATAGTAGTAGTCATCAAAATCATACCATCTGAATTTCATGTTAATATCGGTTACCGATCGACCATCGCTCTCAAAAAGCTGAAAGAAAACAGAAGGTTCTATTTCCAACCTGCTATTCTTGTTCTTGGTGTATCGATACCCTGTGTAGGCATAATAATTACGTAGGGTATTGGGTTCATATACGGGATTGAAATTGTTGATATCCTTGTTCAGTAGATTCGATGCATTCAAACTAAAGTAAAACTTATCATATCGGTACATTACCCCTACATCAAAGTTGTGGTTTGTAGTGGCCCGATCATCTGTAACACTGGGATCCAAAGCATCAAAATGTTCAATATCTATTCGAAATTGGTTAAAGTTGTACGATAACCCGAACGATAAAAACTCATCATCATAGCGGTCCAAGGTCAAATGGTGTGCAAATGACAATCTTGCCCCTTTTTGTTTGGTCTCACCATTACTATCGTTGTATAATAAGGCTCCAATCCCAGATTTTTCACCTATACGCATATCGGCAGCCAAGGATTGGGTATCCGGGGCATCTTCTATGCCTACCCATTGGGTAAGTCCGTTTATGCGAATTTTTATATGATCCCCAATACCCGCATACGTAGGTGACATAACAAAAGGATTATCCGCTAAGTATTGCGATAATTGGGGAATGGTAAGTTCTTGCGCCTTGGCAATAAGGACACTTGTAAAAAAAAGAACAGTTACTATTATAGTTCGCATTATCGTTTTAAGTTAAGTTTATCGATATAGGGTAAAGTGACTAATAAATTCTCTATCGTCGGATTCTCCTTGTAGCTTAATAACATACCAGTAATCACCAGTTGGTAGTTCGGCACCATTGTAAATACCATCCCATCCGTTTTTACCGACTACATTATCTTCGACCACTCTACCATAACGATCATAAATTTTAATTAGTATCTCTGGATATGGCTCAATATTTCTAGGTATCCATATATCATTCTCACCATCTCCATCAGGTGTAAAGAAGTTGGGGATCTCTATATCTATGAATTCCATGGCTATGTTGGCAATGACCTCACAACCATTCTCATCTACGACCCTAACCATATAGGTATCGGTCCTGTTTATAATGTATGTATTATCCGACCCATTGTCCATATCTCCGAAATAGAAGGTATATTCCCCTCTTCCCCCTGTGGCAACTGCAGTAATCTCGTTGATATTGTTATTCTGCAATTCCAAAGTCAAAGGTTCAAATCCTTGAATTTCAAAATCAATGGTATTTATACAACCATTATTATGTGCGATGGTCAATGAATGTGTCCCTGCTGCCAAATCACTAAAGTCAGGGGTCAACTGCATGTCCGATGGGTCTGTTGAATCCATTGCATAAAGCACTTCATTGGAAATTGAGGTGTCTTCCAAAGTCACCACAATATGATTGTTCGGTGTATCACCCGTACATTCATATACAGGTTCCACAGTAGCATTGAGGTTTTCACCTGTGGCGATTTCAACCGCGATATTGTCCTCGCAGCCATTGGCGTCCCTTACAAAAATGAAGTAGCTTCCTGCTGCCATATCAATAAAATCGAACTGGTCTTGAACAAAGTTCGTTTTGTCATTTATACTAGTGCTATATGGAGCAGTACCTCCTGTAATTGATACTGTAATTGTACCATTGTCCTCACCCATACAAATCTCAGGCGTAGTGGAGGCGGAAATCTGTAACATTTCTGGTCGTCCAATGGTATATTCCAAGACTTCAAAACAACCATTCATATCTTGGGCGATAACCGTATAATCCCCAGGGGCCAAATCGGTAAAGGTGTTTTCCGTATCAAATTGGGCAAGGTTTGGTGAAATCGCATATTGGTATCCACCAGCCCCACCGGATAAGGTAACTGTAATACTGCCGTTCGTGTCATTAAAACAACTGACATCCACTATATCTTCCGTATAGGTTAAAGGTTCTGGCTGTACGATAATAACCTCCTCTGCCGGAGTAGTACAATCCCCACTTGTTACATTCACATAGTAGGTGTCCGCAGCAAGGCCAGTGAACTTACCAGAACTTTGAGGACCGGCTATGCGTGTTGAAATGTTCAAGGAAGCATCGGTATATAATTCATATTGATAGTTGCCTAAACCACCTTCTGCGTTGGCATATATTGTTGCCGTAGCCTCACCATTGCAATTGATTACAGCGGCGGACCTATCAACGGTCAATGCAAGTGGTACAATAGCTGTTTCAGTGATGGCATTTGAAGAAACCGATTCACAAGCACCTCCTAAATCACGAACGTAGTATTGGTGTGATCCCGGACCGAGTAAACCACTTTCCGGTAATGGCATTGGGTTGCTGGTCATAGGACTAAAAGTGATATTATCCAAGCTGTACTCGTAATTACCGCTTCCTCCCGTAGCACTTAGTTCAAATTCCACACCTGTAGCACAGGTCAAAGGATCGGTGCGGATCAAGCTCGCTTTTATAAGTGTAGGTTCTGTTATGGTTACCTGATTGGTTTCCACACCACAGTTCCACCCATCGGATATGGTAATACTATAGATCCCTGCTCCCAGGTTTGTGAAATCGGCACTATTTTGACGTCCAGAAGTCAATTCAATAGTCGTACCTGAAGCATCGTAATAGTTTAACTGATATTCATAATTTCCACTACCATTTATGACGTTTACGGCAGAAACACTTCCTGTGGTATCACCAAAGCAAGTCAAAACAGTGCTCAATGGAACCGCATTTGCCGTAATGGCCGATGGCATAACCAATAGGTTTGGATATGTGTTGGTTATAGAGCAACCTCCCGCATCTACTATGGTAACGCTGTAGTCACCTGCGGACAAGCCTGAGAATACCGTACTAGACCCATCCAATATATTGGAGGAATCACCTGTTGTAGTATTGGTCAATGTAATATCATAAGGGGCTACACCACCTGTTGGGTTCACTCGTATTTCCCCTTGATTATCGGTACACTGAACCTCGCCCAAAACAACGGTTGTTTCTGTTAATGGGGAATCAGGTGATAGGATAGTTACCGTATTGGTCCTATCAGAACATAAAGGGGTGGCCGTTTCGGTAATTCTTATATAATAGTTACCACCGGAAAGTCCGGAAATCATTCTTGGGTTTACGTTGGTATCCGTGCCCACCAAAGGTCCGATAGGATTATCGTTACTATCGAATACCTGATAGTCATAGGTTCCCGAATATCCGCTAATAGTCAATTCGATTGAACCGTTTCCATCACCGTAGCAAATATTAGGATCTATTGCAGCCGCTACAACCTCTATCAGGTCGTATGGTGCTATGGTGTACGTGTCCGTTGTGAAATGGCAACCTGTTACGTTATCGGTCACCCTGAAGGTATAGTCACCAGGTGCTGTCAGGGAGAAATCTGCGGTATTCCCGACCAGGCTCTGTGAAGGGCCTGAGGGGAGCAGCTCAAAGGTGAAGTCACCAGACCCCCCTGTTACCGTTACACGGGCAAGCTCGTCATTGGCACATGATATGGCCGTGATCTGAGAGACCGTTACATCCGTTATCGTTGGCAATGGGTTTATCGTTACGGTATCGAAATCGGAACATCCATTGGCATCCCTTACGGTCGCATTTATTGTCTGTATCGCTCCCGTATCGATTATATCGAAGGTGTTCGCCGTGAAGAAATCGGTTCCGTTCACGCTATAGGTATAAGGAGCCGTTCCGGTCGTAGGCACGTCTATGGTAAGTACGGATACGTTGACCGTATTGTCAGGCGCACAGGCGAAATCCGTGGCACTTGCGGTTACCACCAATGCGGTGGGCTCGTTGATCGTTACGTTGTCCGTGGCCACACAACCTCTTTCCGAGGTCACGGTAATGTCATAGGTACCTTGGTTCAGTCCGGAGAAACTACCGGTATTATTGGTCATAGCGGGGTCTGTACCATTGTCGATAGTATAGGAATATGGTGGGTTGTCATTTACCCCGGTTGAAGGCGTGGCCAAATTGACGGTAATGGTACCATCTGCGGCACCGGAACATGTGATATCCGTTTTTTGTGTGGTATCAAGGGTCACCGGTGTTGGCTCTTCCAGGGAAACCGGTACATCAACGCTACAGTTAGGGGTTCCCAGGGTGTTATCGGTAATCCTTACGATATAGTAACCAAAGCCAACACCGGTAAACTGGTTTCCTGTTGGGGCTATGCCCGTTGGGATAGAACCCGACAGCAACAGTTCGGCATTATATGCGCCCGAACCTCCATTCACGTTGAACCCAATAACGCCATCGTTGGTGGCACAGGTTGGTTGGGACACGACCATGGCACTTGCCGTTAGTTCGGCATCAATGGTAATGGTCTCTGTCTCGCCACAACCGTTGGCATCCCTAACCTCTATGGAATATGCACCTGCGGTGAGACCCGTATAGGTATAGGGGAAACTGGCAATACTTTGTGGAGCGCCCCCATTGATACCTATGGTATAAGGGGCCACCCCTATATTGGTAGGGTCTAGTGATACGGTAATCCCGAAATCACCTTCGTTGGCACATACATCGTCAATGGCCAAAGAGATATCCGGAGTGGTATCCATACTTATCGTAATATCCAATAAAGGAGAGATACATCCATTGGCGTCCATGGCATATACATCCCATAGGAGATTTGTGGCGGGGTCTAGGTCCAATGTTCCGTCCTCGGTAAAATCGGCAGGGATTGTTGGGGCTGGGCTACCATCCGTTAATACGGCATAGGTGTACCCGGCGGTTCCACCGTTGGCCTGTACGGTAACAATGGCATCGTTGTTACAGTTGGCAGGGGTATTGTTGACCTCTGCCAATGTCATTGGCTCTGGGGCATCTATGGTTACACTGTTCGAAGTGGCCACACATTCGGGATAGGCCGTTTCGGTTATCCGTACCGAATAGGTTCCTGCGCCCAATGTCGAGGATGCGGTAAAGGTATATGGATCCGCAGAGGCCGTACCCGAACCGGACTCCCCTATAATTGGGGCATTGGCGCCATCCAGTAACTGATAGTCGAAGGTACCTGTGTAACCTGTAAGGGTCACACTTATCCCACCATCGTTGCCAGCACTACAGGTGGCATCACTTGCCACAGCCGCAACAACCTCGATAAGGTCGTATGGTGCTATGGTGTGTTCCACGGTAAACGAACAATTAGTTACGTTATCTGTAATCTTGTACACATAGGTTCCAGGTACTGTCAATACAATATTTGCAGGGTTGGCGACAGGGTTTCCACTAGGTAGTTCGGTATACGTATAAGTACCTGAACCATTGGAAGCCATAATCTCAATGATTTCCTGTCCGTTGCTACAATCTATAGCTTGAATTTGGTTGATAGATGCCGTAACTTCTTGCATGGCCGGGATAGCTACTACTTGGGTAGCTTCACAATTATTCGCATCTTTTACGACAACATTGACATCAGAGGAACCAAAAGGTATTTGATAGGTGTTTCCTGATTGGAAATTAACACCATTATCAAAGCTATATACATATGGTCCCGTTCCAGATGGGTTTCCAGGAGTGGCATCATTAACCGTTACAGAAATAGTACTGGCAGGATCATTACAACTGAAAGCAGAAGCAGAAGCAGAAATATTTAATTGGGTAGGCCCATTAACCGTAATCGTTTTAGTGTCTTCACAACCTTTGGAAGAGGTTACGGTTACATTGTAGGTGCCTTGTGTGAGTCCATTAAAGACATTGGAAGGTTGGGGGACTCCCGCATCCAAGCTATATTCATAAGGAACATCGATATTTCCCGCATCCAATGTTACGGTTATTGTACCATTTGTTCCCCCAAAACAACTTACATCGGTAGCATCCAATGTAAATGTGGGGTTTACAGGCGCTGGTAAGGTTATGGTTACCTGAGAGGTACAATTCGTAGTCGTATCCTCAACTTCGAAAGTATAAGCGGTAGAATGTGTAAGCCCAGCAAACACCCCTGTAGGCTCTGTTGGTCCAGCCGGAGTGATTTGGTGATATGTATACACCCCTGACCCACCACTAGCCGTTACTGTTACCTCACCAGAATTGGCAGGGTCACAGTTGTCCGTAGCAGTGATGTTCGCCATAATATCCAAAGGAGGATAAATAGTTATAGATTCCGTTTCCCCACAACCATTGATGTCGGAGATGGTGAACGTATGGTTGCCAGAACCCAAACTTGAAACCGTCATCGTATCACCAGCCAAGTTCAAACTACTTGCTTGTGGTGCTGAGCCATCTATACTAATCGTATATGGTGGTATCCCAACAGCATCCAAGGTAATATCTACAGAGAATGCGCCCTCGTTGGCGGTACATTGATTATTATGGTCAACACTTATTGCCGGAATGGGATCTTCGGCAATCGTTATATCCAACGTAGGGGAAATACAACCGTTCGAATCTTGTGCATAAATATCCCAGTCTAGGCCAACCGATGGATCAAGTGTAAATGTGGATCCTTCAGGGAAAGCCCCGGGAATGGCTCCGCCATCGGGAACATAAGCATAGTTATATGGTCCCGTACCTCCACTGGCCCTAACGGTTACCTCGGCGTTATCATTACAATTAGCGGCAACCTGACCAACCAAATTCAATGCTACTGGAGTTGGTTCAAGAATTCTAAATGTTTCGGTTGTACTACAAGAGGGAAAAGTTGATTCCTCCACAAAAACAATATAATCCCCTGGAGGTAGATTATTTACGGTTAAGCTTTGTGGCCCACCAGTAAGACCGGGAATCGTACCATTATATGTACCAGGGCCGACAACAGCTGTATTGGAAAGGGCATTGAGTATTGAATAATTTATAATGGAAACACTTGGGTCATAGTTATCCACAGTAAAGGTCATGGTACCGTCGTCTGCAGTTGCACAACTAATATCCGTAGTGCTGTCAACATCTACAGAGATCGATGAAACAGGAGGAATAACCACCTCTTGATAGCTAGTACAATGGTTTATATTATCAACAGCCTCAATGATATAGGTCTGTCCCGGATTTAAACCAGTGAATGTTGCGATTTCCTCGTTAACACCTCCTGGAACCTCAGATGTAGGTGCTGTTCCGATTCCATAAATCTGGAAACTATAATCACCAGATCCACCAGATGCTGTTATTTGCGCTGTTCCTCCTGTTGGACAATCCGGTGGAGGAATAAATGCGGTCATACTTAAATATGGATTGGATAATACGCGTACTGAACCTAGGTCACTTTCGCAACCATTGGAGTCGACAATCCGCACATAGTAGTCACCAAAATCAACACCATCAAAAGAATGTGTGGTACTTGCCGTGGTGGCAGGGTTGGGATCCCCACTGGCTAGGGAAACTATATTATTTGCATTATCATAAAGTGTATAGGTAAAGTTGGGAACACCACCTGCAGTAATGGTTACATCAACACCGCCAAGTATATTGCCACCACCGGGTACGTTGCTACATGTAACATTTCTGGAAGTTATTCCTGCAACAATATGGACAGGTTCTCCAACTATGGCATTATCGGTATATTCACAACCTCTTGTATCCCTTACCACAAAAGGATATGTACCAGCAGTAAGTCCGGAATACGTTGTGGTTGTAGTAAATGCACTGCCATTAAAACTAATCGTATAAGGAGCGGTTCCGAAATTGGGGTCAATATCGATGAATACAGAGCCATTAGTTCCTCCAAAACAAGCTACATTTGTTACGACAGCACTTGCCTGGGGTGTAACTGTTGGGGTGATTTCAATTACATTGGTTTCAACCGTACAATTGTTGGTATCGGTAATCAAGAACTGGTAAGTTCCCGCAGCGGATGCCCCATTATAGGTAAAGCTATTGCCTCCCATTGCGGTTGCTGCACCATAGCCACCGCCATTGTACTGTACTTGATAGTTTGTGTATGGTGTATATCCACTAGAAACAGTAACATCGATTATGGCATTACCCGTACAGAACAGATCTTGGGTCAATGATGCCGTTGCTGTCAATTCTGGTTCTATTGTATTATTAAGAACATTTGACACACAACCATAGGCATCGGTAACCTGAATGTCATACGTACCAGGCGTAAGTCCTGCTATGGTAAAAGAATTTCCGGCAACGGTATTTTGTGCCCCACTATTTATAGTATAAGTGTAAGGGGCAACACCATCGGTAATGTTTACTACCAATGATGCTTGGTCAGTACCATCATAACAATAATCAGTTGTTGGATCCAATGCAATGATCGGGGTTTCAGCAGGGTCTAAAGTAATCGGTTTTGGAACAACACAACCACTAGCGTCACGTATAGAAATAGTATACGTACCAGCAGGTACATTGGTAAATGTGTTTGACTCTTGGTAGGCATAAACTACAGTAGGTCCTACCGTATCTTCCAATTGGTATTCATAACTACCCCATCCACCCGTAGCTGTAACGGTTATTGATCCATTTTGGATACAGGTTACAGGCGTATTGGTAAATGTGAAATCCAATATAGCCGTAGGGTTTTGGACCACGATGTTCGTGGTTGCCGTACAGTTGGTTGTTTCGTCGGTGACGACTATGGTGTAGTTTCCTGCGGCGAGCCCCGTCTG